>Ga0114999_10000921_pt1 | contig 42421 bp, 31 predicted proteins | sample ArcticOcean_MG_C_3_FD_89820 | JGI IMG/M metagenome (GOLD analysis project Ga0114999, IMG submission 89820) | Marine microbial communities from western Arctic Ocean - ArcticOcean_MG_CB8_126 | ecosystem: Environmental > Aquatic > Marine > Oceanic | place: Arctic Ocean: Canada Basin | collected...
CCAGTGTCTCGGACTGTCCTACCCCGACGGTCTCGACCAGGCCGACATCGAACCCGGCCGCCTCGCAGAGCAGCATGGCCTCGCGCGTCCGGGCGCCAACTCCGCCCAGCGTCTGGGCCGATGGCGACGGACGGATGTAGGCCGCATCGAGACGCGACAAACGCGCCATGTAGGTCTTGTCGGCAAGAATGCTGCCGCCCGAAATCGTCGACGACGAGTCGACCGCAAGAACGGCCACACGGTGCCCTTGCTCGACGAGCCACGTCCCGAGGCTATCGATCAGTGTGCTCTTACCGACGCCCGGAACACCGCTGATCCCGACGCGATGACTCCCGCCGGTTCGGGAGTCCACCACTTCCAGGAGCACTTCAGCCGCTTCCTGGTCGCCGGCACGGGTGCTCTCGATCAGCGTGATCGCCTGGGAGAGCGCCGTCCGTTCGCCCGCGAGCAGGCCTATGGCGAGACTCGGCTCGCTCAGCTGCCCTCTCGGGTGGCGTAGGACTTCTTGTAGATCTTCTTGAAGCCCTTCTTGTCGTCCTTGCCGTAGGCGATGTCGCCGCTCTTGCATGAGGTCACGTCAACTGACCAGAACATCAGGTTGCCCTTCTTGGTCGAGTGCCCCAACCCACCCACGTGCATCACTTCGTGATTCAGGATGTTCTGGTAGCACGTCTTGTCCTTGTTGAAGCCGTCGGCAGTCGAGCCGTCGTTCAGGATAACGAAGCCGTTGCAGGCCATGTTGAGGCCGCGAATCTTGATGTTGTTGTAGAAGAAGGCGCCGCCGACCGCCAGCGTGCCATCGTTCGCGAGTTCGCCCGAGGGGTCACTGTTGAAGATCACGATATCGGAGAGGCATGAGGGATCGCGCAACGAACTGCCCTTCGCCGAACCGTTGTACTTCGAGCCCCTCTTCCACACCGCCAACGAACCCGCAATAGCGTTCTGTTTCTTGGCGATCTTCTTGGCCTGCTTCTTGCCGCTGCCGACGCCCGGCTGCTTGGTCTTGTCGAGACGGAGCCTGCGGAGTGACCCGGCGAACACCTCGTGCCAGCTATATCCGAGCAGTGGAATCTTGGCCGCCACCGGACTATCGACGGTGTTCACGGGTGCCGGTGCCTCCGGCGGACTGAAGACAATCATCTCGGCCTCGCGACGAGCTCCCAGCAGAGCCTCGTGAGTGACGCGTTCGACCTCGGACAGCGGCCGCGTGTCATTGAGCATCAGATTGCCATCCGAGTCCAGACCCGAGTAGCGAACCACCTGAGCCTCGTCCGGACCGCCGCTACGATCGACAATCCACTTCCCCTGCCATAGCACCGCCGTCATCAAGGTTCTGTCGCGCGGACGAATGCTGAGGTAGACCAGAACTTCCTCGCCGGGCGAGAACAAGGCCTGCCCAGCCGCGTACATCCCCATTTCGCCCACCGTGCCGCCGAGTTGCTTGAGCGTGATGCGTTCGGTCGGCACATCGCCCCGCAAGGTCTCGGCAACGTCTAGCGTCACATACGTATAGATGCTGCCGGCGTCCCATGCCGAATCGACCGCGTACACATGCCCGCGCACAACGACCGGACTCACACGCGCCAGCTCATCAAGCGGCTGCAGGATCGAGAGGTCGGCGACTGCCGGGAAGCTGGTGAGAAGAATCGTCAGAGCAGCGACGATCGGAACGAGACGGCGGGCTCGAAAATGCATGCGAGACTCCCAGGCACGGCAACGGACTAGATCATGAAGAGTCGAGTTTACACCGGGTAGAGGTCGCCGAGCATGGCACCGGAAGTCGCGGCTGAGGTCGGGCGGCCGGCGGGCATGGCCGGGCGAATGTGCGCCGCAGACGCTACGGATCCAGTCGTGCCAGGATCTCGGTCGCGACAGACGGAATGGCGGAACCCGGACCAAACACCGCGGCGGCGCCGGCGGCGGCCAGCGCCTCAAGATCTTGCGGCGGCACGACGCCGCCGACCACGATCAGGATGTCATCGCGACCCTGGGCATCCAGTGCGGCGCGAAGTTCAGGGACCAGGGTCAGATGGCCGGCGGCAAGCGAACTGGCGCCCACCACGTGGACGTCGTTCTCGATGGCCTGCCTGGCGGCCTCGGCCGGAGTCTGGAAGAGCGGCCCGACGTCGATGTCGAAGCCGAGATCGGAGAGCGCCGTGGCGATGATCTTCTGACCGCGGTCATGGCCGTCCTGACCGAGCTTGGCGACGAGGATGCGCGGCCGCCGTCCCGCCTTTTCGGCGAACGCCTCTACCCGTGCCCGGACCGTCGCAACCTCCTCGTTGTCGCCCATCTCGCCACTGTACACCCCGGAGATCGATCGAATCGTGGCCTCGTGCCGGCCGAAAACGCGCTCCATCGCCAGCGACATCTCGCCGACGGTCGCGCCCGTTCGGGCCGCGTCAACGCAGGCCGCCAGAAGATTCCCGTCGGCCGAGGAGGCCACGTTCCCGAGGTCCTGCAGGGCATTGGTACAGGCAGCCCCATCGCGAGTAGCCTTCAGCTGATCCAGCCGCTCGATCTGGCCGCGACGGACCTCGGCGTTGTCGATCGCCAGGACCTCGAAGTCAGTCGCGGTCTCAGTCTGATACCGATTGACCCCAACGATCGTCTGCTTGCGCGAGTCGATACGTGCCTGGGTGCGGGCCGCGGCCTCTTCGATGCGCATCTTCGGAATGCCGGCTTCGATCGCTCGGGTCATGCCGCCAAGGGCTTCAACCTCGTCGATAAGGACCATGGCCTTGTCCGCGAGATCGTGGGTCAAGCTCTCCATGAAGTAGCTGCCGCCCCAGGGATCGACCACGTCGGTCAAGCCGGTCTCATGCTGGAGAATCAACTGGGTGTTGCGAGCGACGCGGGCCGAGTCGTCACTCGGCAGCGCCATGGCCTCGTCGAAGGCGTTGGTGTGCAACGACTGTGTGCCGCCGTGAACCGCGGCCATGGCCTCGATGCAGGTACGAACGATGTTGTTGAGCGGGTCCTGGGCGGTCAGCGACCAGCCGCTCGTCTGGCAGTGGGTGCGCAGGCGCGACGAGCGCTCGTCCTTCGGCTCGAATTGCTGCATCAGTCGATACCACAGCAACCGGGCCGCACGCAGTTTCGCCACCTCTGTGTGGTAGTCCATCCCGATCCCGAAGAAGAACGAGATCTGCGGGGCGAACGCGTCGACGTGAAGGCCGGCGGCGATTCCCGCGCGAACGTACTCGATACCGTCGGCCAGCGTGTAGGCGAGCTCGATGTCAGCCGTCGCCCCGGCTTCCTGCATGTGGTAGCCGGATACGGAAATACTGTTGAACTGCGGCATCTTCTCCGACGCGTAGCGGAAGACGTCGGACACGATCCGCATCGACTCGGCCGGCGGATAGATATACGTGTTGCGGACCATGAACTCCTTGAGGATGTCGTTCTGGATGGTCCCGGCGAGCTGCTCGGGCGCTACGCCCTGCTCCTCAGCGGCGACAATGTAGAGCGCGAGCACCGGCAGCACGGCGCCGTTCATCGTCATCGAGACGCTCATCTGGTCGAGCGGAATGCCGTCGAACAAGATCCGCATGTCGAGGATCGAATCGATCGCCACGCCGGCCATGCCCACGTCGCCGCGCACCCGCTCGTTGTCCGAGTCGTAGCCACGATGCGTCGGCAGATCGAACGCGATCGACAGCCCGGTCTGGCCGGCTTCGAGATTGCGACGATAGAACGCGTTCGACTCTTCCGCGGTCGAGAATCCGGCGTACTGGCGCACGGTCCAGGGCCGCCGCGTGTACATGGTGTTGTACGGGCCGCGCACGTAGGGCGGCTGCCCCGGCTGCGTGTCCAGGTCGTCGAGGTCCGCGAGTTCGGCAGCGCCGTACAGCGCCCGGCGATCGTCAGTGGAGTCGGTCACGCCTCTACTCACTCCTGGGTGGCGGCAGTCCCCTGCCTTCACAAGGCTCGGCCGATTCTACGTCAGACCCCGGGATCGGATCGGTTCTGCTACCCGCTCAACGCCGGTAGCTACCGTCGGGCAACCGGCTCGGCACCCGATACTGCGGATCAGTAAGCAGCGCGACCACTACCGGGTCGGTCTCGGCCAGCTGCTCGGTCGTACAGGGACGCCACTCGGCATCGATCCACTCGCACCGGCCCGGGTCTGCCTGGGCTCCGAGATGGGTCGACAGGGCCCAGTAGACGTACTCGATCGCCATGCACTCGTACTCGCAGGTCTGGTCGTAGTAGGAGTACCAGGCCGCCTCTGGATAGCGCTCGGGGATGTCGATGAACCGGCCGCCACGGGCGAGATCCATCGCGTCGGCCAGCCGTGAACCGGGTTGCGGCCCGAAGGCATCTGGATAGGCAACGGCATAGCCGGCGAAACTGACCAGGTGCCAAACCTCCTCGATGGCACCATCAAAAGTGTCCCCTTCGTCTCCAGCGCGTTCGGTACCGGGCGGGATCGTCTCGTGACCTTCGAGATCCTGGACCTCGTAGTGTTCGCGCAGCGCTTCGTTCTCGCGGAGACCTGACTCTCCGAGCTCATCGAAGTCGGCAAACATCACGAGAACTGCGTTCTCGTCGAGCATCGCCTGGACCACCCGGGGGTCGTCCGCCTCGCCATCCTCGTCGTTGTCGAGGTACTGGGCCATGACCTCGGCGGCGTGCAGAACCTTGTCGTCGTCGATGGCCGCGGTGCCGACGATCGGGACGCCGAAGACGTCGACCTGTTTGGCGAAGTACGGCTGGAGTGCCGCGTCGGTGACGTCGTGGAAGGTGAAGTCGGGGGCCGAACTCGCCACAGGTTCGCTCGGCTGGGACGGCGCGCTCGAGGCGTCCGCGGGCTCTGAGTCGGCGGCGCAACCGGCTCCCAGCAGGCCGATCACTACGATCGCTGGCGTGAGGCATCGCATCTGACAACTCCCTTGGTTACAAGGCGGATCGAAACGCGAGCCGCGATGGTGAACCGTTCGTATACTGTGCCCAATCTGAAATAGTCAACCGACAGGCTGAACTCTCTGCGGTTGCAAGTCAGGAGACTGCGCTGCCGGCACGGCGTGCGGCCGCACCGACTCCCGGTCGAACTGCAGGATGCGAATCCGTCAGGGACGACTTAGCGCCGCATCAACGGCGCCTGGAGTCAGGCCGACATCGGCTACCCGATCGCGCTCGCGCGAGTCGCGAACTAGCCGGCGTAGCCGAGCAAGCGCGGCAGGAAGAGCGTGATGCTCGGGAAGATCGTGATCACGATCAGCATGGCCAGAAGTGTGACCAGGTAGGGCATCAGGCGCGGCGTCACCGCTTCGATGGTGGTGTCGCTGATACCGCAGGCCACATAGAGGCAAATGCCGACCGGTGGCGAGATCATGCCAATGCCGACGTTGGCCGCGATCAGAATGCCGAAGTGCACGGGGTCCATGCCGAGCGTTACTGCCACCGGTACCAGGATCGGCATCAGGATGATGATCGGCGGCAGTGCGTCCATGACCATGCCCAGCACGAGGAATACGACGTGCACCAGCAGCATGAACAACAGCCAGTTCGGCGCCGTCTGCGTGATCCAGGCCGCCAGCGCATGTGGAATGCGCTCGAAAGTCAGGACAAATGAGAAAACCGAGGCGGTGGCGAGCACCAGCATCACCACGCCGGTGAGGGCGGCGGTGCGGAGCAGTAGGGGCGGCAGATCTTCGAACGTGATCTCGCGGTAGATGAAGAACGACACGATGAAGCCGTAAACCACGGCCACAGAGGACGCCTCCGTGGGCGTGAAGACACCGCCGTAGATGCCCCCCAGGATGATCGCGATCATGCCGATGGGCAGAAGGCCGTCGCCGACGACCCGGAGTTTCTCGCGCAACGGCTGCGGATCCTCCAGCGGGAGCTCGAGCTTCACCGCATAGAAGTAGGTAAGCGCCATCACCGCCAACCCGAATGCCAGCCCTGGCAGGACACCGGCGGCAAACAACATGCCGATCGACATACCGCCGACAACGCCGATGACGATCAGATCAATGGCGGGCGGGATCAGGGTGGACACGCCGCCAGCGGCCGCAAAGATTGCTGTCGCGAAGTCGGTCGGATAGCGCTTCCTCTTCATCGCCGGCAGGGCCACCGAACCGATCGCCGCGGTGTTAGCGCTCGGTGAACCCGAGATCCCCGAGAACAGGATCGCGGACACGACCACCACCAGGCCAAGGCCACCGGGGATGCGTCCGACGAAAACCAGCGCCATGTCGACGATGCGCCGCGCCATGCCGCCCTTAGACATCAGCGCCCCGGCCAGCACAAATAGCGGTATCGCCAGCAGGGGAAACGAGTCGAGGCCAGCCAGGAACTTCTGCGGCATGACGATCAGGAACTCGGGCGAGCTATAGAGCATGCCTACCATGGCGGCCACGGCGAGCGCGATGCCCACCGGAACGGCGAGCAAGATCGACACAACGAAACCCACCGAGACCAGGATGCCCATCGCCTAGTCCTTCCCCGCCGGTTCGACCGCGGCCGGCTCGCCGGCCCAGGCTCGACGGGCTACGTAGTACAGCATCAGGAGGCTGCCGACGCAGGCAGACGAATAGGGCACGGCCATCGATATGCCCGTGGCTGGAGCCACCATGGTCCGGACCTCGAGCGTGAACTTGAACGCTTGCCAGGCAAACGTGGCCAGGAAGGCAATCACTACCGCGGTGGACCCGCGCTCAACCCATGCCCGCGGCGCCGCGGGGATGCGGTCGACGACGAAGCGGAGCGCAAAGTGCCCGTTCGTCTTGAACGCGTACGCCGCGCTCAACGACGCCAGCCACATCAGGCAGAAGCGTGCCAGCTCTTCGGACCACGCCAGCGACGTCTGAAACACGTAGCGGAACAGAACCTGCGCGAATGTCATTCCGACCATGGCCAACAGCAGAGCGCACAGCGAGATCTCGAGCGGACCGCGGCCAGCGTAGTCAGTAGCCGACGATTTCATCGATCACCTCCATGCCACCGACGCGCACGGCATTGTTGCGATAGACCTCGAGTACGCGGGCCTGGAACAAGCTGCGGTCGACCTCGATGAACTCGAGATCTCCGCGCTCATGCAAGATGGCCAAGGCCTCGAGCGTCGCGACCTCCATCGCAGCGCGCTGCGCCACAGTCGCTTCGTGACCGGCAAGTAGCACGGCCTGCTGCGCCTCGGGCGTCAACTGGCCGAAGAGCTTGCGGCTGAATACGAGTCCGGCGGCGAGGTACATGTGCTCGGTTAGAGACACGTACTTAGTGACCTCGTAGAACCGCTCGTAGAGGAGATCCACGTGATCGGATTCGGCACCGTCGACAACACCCTGCTCCAGCGCCGAGTACAGCTCGCCGAACGACATCGGCGTGGCCTGGGTACCGAGCGCCTGGAAGGCCTCGACCAGAACGGGAGTTCCCATGACCCGGATCTTCAGTCCAGCCAGATCGTCCGGCGTTCGGACAGGGCGAACCTCGTTCCATGTGTTGCGCACACCCGAGAACCACCATCCCAGAACCATGGTGTCGAGCTGCTCGGCAGCAGCGGCGGCCACGCGTTCCCCCGGCGCCCCATCGAGCACCCGGTAGAAGTGCTCCATGTCGCGGAAGATAAAGGGCAGATTGAAGGCCTCGGCCTCCGGCACGAACGGGCCCAGCCCCCCGCCGGCGCTCGCCGCCGATGCTGCCAGGGCACCGAGCTTCACCATGATGCTGGCCTCTTCTTCAGTGCCCAGCTGGCCGTTCTCGAAGATCTGAACCTGCACCGCGCCGTTCGTTTCGGCCTCGACAACCTCTTTGAAGCGCTCGAACCCCGCCTGATAGGGGTGGTTCACGCTGCCGTTGTGGGCAACTTTCAGCACCACCGGAGCCGCCCCGGTGCCGCAGCCGCTCAGAGTCAGCGCAGCGACTACCGCAACGATCACGGGAGCGGCACGGAAGAGCCGCGTGAGAGTCGCTGCACTCGCATGCACAGGTGTCATGGGCGCGTTCCGGAGTCAGTGGAGGGCCGTTCGCATCATCGTATACTGTATGCAAGTTCGGCTCGGCCGATGCGAAATGAGCTGACCGCCCCCCCCCCCAGGTCCGCGCATGGAACGCGGACCCACCTGTCGGAGAACCTCCATGCGCGCACTAGTCGCCGCCTCGTTCCTTGTACTCGCCGCGTGCGGTGCGCCTGCCAAGGACGCAGCCGCGCCCGTGGCCGACACTCCGGTCGAGGCCGCAGCACCCGAGATGCTCGGCGGTTGCATCCTGACCTCGCCCATCGGCACCGCGCCGGCCGATCTGCACGCGCGTACTGCGCTGATGCCGTCGACCGAGTTTGGGCCCTTCAACAAGGTGCTCACCGCGGGCGGACTCATGCTCGTGGGCGACGATGCGATCGACGACCCGTTCATGGAGCTCGTCGCCACGACGATCGAGGAGATCTTCCCGGACGATGCGAGTCTCGACCTGGAAGCGCAGGACCGAGTGTTGCGCGCCCAGTACGAGTATCGGGCGCTGATTCCGTTCTTTGCCGGTCAGCCTGACGAGAGCAGCATGGGCGCGTTCGAGGCGGTACGGGCGAACAACAGCGTCTGCGACATCATCATGGCGGACGTCGACGGCCAGGTCATGGAAGTGGTCGAGCACATCCTCCACTACGTCTCAGATGTTGGCCTGCACTATGCCTTTCCCGACGACTGGGGCATCCACGCCGACTCCGGCATCGCCCGCGCCATGCAACAGGCCGTGGGAGCCAGCTACTACGACATCAGCTCCTACGACGATATCGATGAGGCCGACGTGCGGTTCCGCGTCGCCGTGCAGGAGTTCTCCTACTGGGTAATCTCCACGGCCTGGGACCTGCAAACGGCGTACGGCCCGCAGAGTGAGGACGAATGGACACTCACTACACCCGCCGCACTGCAGGAGAACATGCCCGAGCTATGGGAAATGTACGAACGCACGGCGGCCACGGTGATGGTCGCGCCGAGCCTCGAGACCCTGCAGGCCATCGGCCCGACGAAGGCTGAGGAATAGTGTCGGTCCCATCGCGGCTCCTGCGCATGGCATGCAGCGCCGCCACCGCGGTAGTGATCGCGGGCTGTTCGGGAACAACCGCACCGGTCGAAGAAGCGGCGATGCCCGACTTCCCGGCGGCGGCCGCGCATCGAATCGTGTACTCGGGAGCGGCGGATAGCGGCGGCGCGCTGTTCGGCCTCGATCTTGATACCGGGGCGAGCGTGCAACTCACCGCGAGCATGGAGTACGCCGAGTTTCCCGTCTGGTCTCCGGACGGCGGCCACATCGTCTTCCTGGGTGAGGGCGAGGCGGGCGCCGGGTTGCTCGCGCTCGACGCTGTGACCGGCATGGTGGAATTGCTCATGGCCGACCTCGGCGAACCGGTCGACTTCTCGCCCAGTGGTGCTGCCCTGGTCTTCATGGCCGATTCGGAGAGCGGTGGCCGCGGGCTCGTGGCACACGACATTGCCAACGCCACCAACACGCCTTTCGACACCGGCAGCGAAGCCGATGCTTACGCCCGTTGGTCGAAGGCGGACAACGCGTTGGTGTTCGAATCCTCACGCGATGGCAACCCCGAGATCTACCGGCACGAGATCGACGCGGGTACGACCACCCGGCTCACCGACAACGGTGAACTCGATGAGTGGCCCTCGCCGTCGCCAGACGGCAACTGGATCGCCTGGGCTTCCGGCTCGGAAGAGGTCAAGGATCTGTGGATCATGCGTTCGGATGGCACTGAAAAACGGCAACTCAGCGACGGTGTCCTTTTCGGCGACGCCTTTGCCGAATGGTCGCCGGACGGCGCGGAGATCCTGTTGAGCGCGCGCGATGATGAAGGCTCGGCGTTGTTTCTTGTGAACCTGGCCAGCGGCGAGATGCGCCGTGTCACGGCCGGGTCAGCCGCGGCGTGGCGCTAGTGCGCGCCGCAGGGAGAGTTGGTATGCGCTGGACCGCGACGACGATCGCGATGCTCCTTGCCCTGTCGGTCGCGGTACCGGCGCCGGCACAGGTTGGTGGTCAGACCGCGCGCGAACGCGCCGCGCTCCTGCACCAACTGCGCAGCGAGAAACTCGACGTCGTGTTGCCGCTCGCCATGCGCGACAACGGTATCGATATGTGGATTCACGCGATCCGGGCCGGCAACCCCGACCCTCTTCAGGCCAACTTCGGCAACGCTAGCGGCTACCTGATCTTCACGGACCGGGGCGGCGATCGGGTCGAACGCGCCGTGTTCGGTGGCGGCGATCCCGACCTCTTCGACATCTTCGGGTCGGACGAGCTGACGCGGGCGCTCGAGGGCTACGGGTTCGGGCACGTGGATCCGACGATCTATGACGAGATCACCCGCTTCATCGAAGCGCGTGACCCCGCCACGATCGCGGTCAACACGTCGGGTTGGCTCGCAGTTGCCGATGGCATTTCACATTCCGACTACCTCAGGCTCGAGACCATTCTCGGCCCGACCTACTCGCAACGGGTGGTCTCGGCCGAGAATCTGATCACCGACTTCCGGGCCCAGCGCACGCAGGGCGAACTCGACGCTTTCGCCCACGCCGCCGCGCAGCACCTGGATATCCTGGAACGCGCCCTCTCACGCGAGGTGATCACGCCGGGTGTCACAACGCTCGACGACGTTGGCTGGTGGGTTCGCGAAGAGATGTTCCGACGTGGCCTGAACGCGGGAACTTCACGCGGTGTCTCGATCCCCAGGATCCTGTATTCGGCCGTGTCCGAACCCATCGACCCGCCCGACGTGCGCTGGTGGATTCATCACGGCGACTACGTGATTCAGCGCGGTGACTTCATGACCTACGACATCGGGGTGAGCTACCTCGATTACTTCGTCACCGACTACAAGCGCAACGCGTACGTACTTCGCGAAGACGAGACTGCGGTGCCGGCGAGCCTGCAGCACGCCTACGACCAGGCCATCCGCGCGCGCGAGTTCATTGCCGCCAACATCCGCGTCGGCCAGACCGCCCGCGAAACGCTCGATCGCAGCGTGATGGCGCTCGAAGAAGCCCAGTACATCTACACGCCGTTCATCGATATCGGCACCCAGGACTACGAACAGGTCCAGGAGGCGCTCGCAGGCACCGAGCTCTCCGGGTTCTCGATCGACCTGCACAGTCAGGGCCATCACGGCGGCAGTCTGGTGACGGTCGGCCCTTCGGTGGCACCGTTCCGTTCGGATCGAGACGATATCGTCATCCGCAACAACAACATCTTCTCGTTCGAGTACATGGTTCACACGAACCTCCCGGAGCGTCCGGGTTACCCGATGTCCCTCAACATCGAAGGCAACCACGTCGTCACCGCCGACGGCGTCGAGTTCCTGCATCCGCCCAACGAGCGCATCATTCTGATTCGCTAAGACCCGGAGAGCCCATGCGCGCACGTGTAGCTCTGATCATCGCCTGTCTGCTTTGTTCAGTCTCCGGGGCCGGCGCCCAGCAGCTCATGCCCAAGCCCGATGCCGACGCGTGGCTTCGGCTGATCCGCAACGACAAGCTCGACCTGATCCTGCCCGAGGTCATGCGCGAGCACGGCATCGACATGTGGATCCACGTCACGCGCGCCGGCGACCCCGACCCGATGCAGTACGAGTTCGGAAATACGCACGGGTATCTGGTCTTCACCGACCTCGGTGATCGCATCGAACGGGCAATGTTCGGCGGCGTCTTCTACGGCAGCGGCGCGGTAGAGAAGATCGAGGTCGAGGCGTCGACGGAGCTGTCGCGCGCGATCAGCGGCTATGACTTTGGCAATGTCGATTTCGCCGTCTACGACGAGATCCGAGAGTTCGTCGCGGCGCGCAACCCGAAGACCATCGCCGTGAACTTCTCGGAGTGGTTGGCGGTCGCCGACGGCATCTCCCATACCCAGTACAAACAACTCGAGCGTATTCTGGGGCCGGACCTTTCTTCGCGCATCGTCTCTGCCGAACGCGTGATCACCGACTTCCGCTCACGCCGCGTGGCCCTCGAGGTTGCGGTTCAGGCGATGACTCTCGAGATGGCCCGGCAACGGGTCGTGGAACTCGCCGACAGCATCGTTCCGGGCGTCACCACGCTGGGCGATATCGACGACGGGCGGCTCTACTACTCGGCAGTGTCGGAACTCCGCCATCCGCCCATGGCAACCGCCTGGCTGCGGGATCGCAACTATGTGCTGCAGCCCGGCGACTTCTTCGCCTTCGGTACCGGGGCCGAGTTGTTCGACCTCGACTTCGCCTCGTTTGGTGTCGACACGAAGGCGCACGGATACATCCTGCGGGAGGGCGAAACGGCGGTACCCGAGAGCCTGCAGCGTGCATGGGACAACGGTAAGCGCGCCCAGGGCATCATGCGCGACAACATCCGGGTCGGAATGACCGCGGGCGAGTCTCTCGCCGCGATCGTCGCCGCAATGGAGGCCGCCGGTTACGTCTACACGCCGTTCACCGACGACCCGTTCGATGACTACCGCATGATCCAGGAATACCTCGGCGACGGCGACGCTCCCGGGTTCTATATGGATCTGCACGCGATGGGCAACAACGGCGGGGACCTGGTAACCGTCGGGCCGGGCATCGCACCGTTCCGGCGCGATCGCGATCACCTCGTGATGCACCCGAACCACATCTTCGCGTTCGAGTACGCGGTGCACACCAACTTGCCGGAGCGGCCCGGGTTCCCGATCACGATCAACTTCTCCAACCCGCAGGTGCTGACCCCCAATGGGGTCGAGTGGATCCAGGATCCTAACTACGGGATCTTTCTGATCCAGTAGTGCCAGCATCAGGAGTCGAGCAGCTTCTGCATCTCGTCGTCGAGCCCGGTCATCTGCCAGCGGATCAGCGAGAGCGGCATGATCCCCGCGGCGAAGAAATCTCGGAAGAACTCGCGGAAGTTGAAGTCCGTGCCCTGCTGTCGGACGCGTTCGGCGATCAGTTCATTGACGGTCAGTTTGCCGACCACCATGCCCATGTGCCAGCCGACGTAGCGCAGGTTGGTTTGCATCTCGTACCAGGCGTGCGGCCCATCGGCGATCAACCAGCCATTGGGTGCGCAGTCGACCGCGTAATCAATGGCCTCCTGCAGGGTGTACTCGTTGCTGTGCATCTTGAGGTCGGCAATCGCGCGGCATGTACGGAAGGCTGCCTGCCAGAACGGCACCTCCTGGGCACGAGTCGGGCGATCATCCAGATAGCCGGCGTGCATCATCATTTCTTCGAGCCAGAACGCCCAGCCTTCGAGCCGGATCATGTCGATGGCATAGAAGCGGCGCGTGCCGCGAATCGGACTGGTGTCGCGGGCCTGGCGCTGACGATCGAAATAGTGGCCGATGAACTCGTGCGTCTGCTCGGGCATGGGCTCGCGATCGGCGGTCTGATGAAAGAAATCCCTCACGCCGGGCCACTCGCCGGTTTCGCCTGAACCGACATAGCGGTTGGTGAAGTAGGCGCCCCACGACTCACCGCGTCCATCGGCGCCGGCCAGATAGCTCTCGCTATCAGCCCACTCGGGCACCTCGAACAGGTCGTTGTCCTCCATGAAGCTCATGGCCGAGAGGAGGCCTTCGCGGCGGCGGCTCGCGTGCTCTTCCTGCGTCGCCACCGCCACGAGTTCGGGCAGGCCCTTGTTGCGATTGCGCATGAGCGCCAGCGTCGACAGAACCCGGTCGTCCTCGCGCATGATGATCTCGTACAGTTCATCCCAGGTGTGGGGCACCAGCTGCACGTTCTTCATCCACCAGGTGTAGTTGTCTTTGCCAACGCCCGCGGGGGCGGTCATCCGGTGCTCGTTGGCTTCCAGCCATTCGCCATAGGCGCGCACGGCCTGCACCGCAGTCTCCGCGTCGGCGCGCAGATCGGGGTGATGTTCCGCCAACGCGTCGCGCAGCATCTCGTGGTACGCGATCTCCACCGGCATGTAGTGGAGGGCGGAATAGGCCAGGTCTGCTGCGCCCTCGGTCAGGTTCGACTGGGCCTGTTCGAGTATCGTCGGCAGGGCCCGCAACTGACCGCGCACCTCATCGAGATCCGCGGCCGGGATCGGCATCTGGTCGATGTTCAAGTGCGCCGCGCGCGCCGGTCCGCCGCCATCCTGAGTCTGCAGATAGAAGCCAGGATCGCGGGCCCATGGTTTGAGCACCCGCTGGTAGAAGATCAATCCGTTGATCTCGGCGCGCACGAGCTGGTAGTCCACCTGGTGCTCCAGGGGCCAGGCAGCAACATCGAATGCGCTCAGCCGCTCGGCCAGCCCGAGAACGCCGTTGTACTGGTGCCTCATGGCGTCCGGCCGATAGTCCGGCACCCAGTCGACGACGTGGACCTCCTGGAGATCGCGCAGGACCTCGAACAGTTCCACGAGTTGTTCGTACGTGCCCTGACGGCTCGGCGAACCCGCGGGCGCGGCGGCGGCGGGAAGCCCGGGCTCCCCGATTCCCAGAGTCAGCAGGAGAATGAACGCTAGAGCGGGCCTGGTTCGTGACATGCGAAAACTCCTCTGGTGGTCGATCGCTCCGAGACTCGTATACTGCATGTAATCTATCCTCCGGAGCCACCTCCACGACCCGACGGAGACGCATCATGGTCAAGTTGAGCCGGATCGCCGCGTGCGGCATTCTCGTTGCCGCCGCTGCTGGCGGCGGTTGTGCCGAACCCTCAGACGAAGCTCCGGCAGCGGCGCCGCCGGTGGCGGCATCGCCCGACGCGATCCGCGTGTTGATCATCGACGGCGTCAACAACCACGACTGGGAGAGCACGACGGCGATCACCCGGGCAACTCTCGAGCAGACCGGCCACTTCGCGGTCGACGTCAGCACATCGCCTGGCAAACGCGCCTCGCGCGAAGAGTGGGACGCCTGGCGTCCGGCGTTCGCCGACTATCAGGTCGTACTCAGCAACTTCAACGATGACTGCGAAGAAGATGGCGGTTGCGAATCGCTATGGTCAAAGGCGACGAAATCAGATCTTGAGAACTACGTCCGTGATGGCGGCGGCTTCGTCGCGGTGCACGCGGCCGACAACCACGACGCCAACTGGCTCGAATACAACCGCATGATCGGTGTCGGCGGCTGGGGCGGCCGCCAGGCCGGAGTACACGGCTCGATCCTGCGCGACATCGATGGCGCCTGGACCGCGACGTCGCCCGACGACGGCATCAGTGGAGAGCACGGCGAGCAGCGCGAATTCCTGGTGATTCACGATCAGCCCGACCATCCGATCCTCGCCGGCCTGCCGGCGGAGTGGATGCACGCCACCGACGAGCTCTATTCCTCAATGCGGGGACCGGCCGAGAATGTCGAGGTACTGGCACGGGCGCACTCGTTGTACACCAACGAGGATGAGCCCATTCTGATGGTCGTTTCGTACGGCAGCGGCAAGATCTTCCATATCCCCATGGGTCACTACAACGACGAGTCCGAACCTTTCGGCGTCTCGTTAGAGTGTGTCGGGTTCCAGACCGTGCTTGCCCGAGGGACTGAATACGTCGCCACGGGGGCAGTCACACTGGGCGTGCCGAGCGGCTTCCCGGGCGCCGAGGCATCCGTCGTCCTCGCCCCCGCCCAGGTGGTCTGGTGACGCGCTGCCAACCACGCCACGGCTCAGGGTCGCGGACGCCCGCCGGGGTCGCCGCGCTGGCACTTGTCGGCCTGGTGGCCGGGTATAGCCCCGCCGCAGACGACTCCACCGTTGAGACCCCAGCAAGCTCGCCGGTCGCTCGAATCGACGACGGCCGCCCCATCGTGGCCGGTTATGAGGCGCTGCGCACGGCGCATCTTGTCGATACCGAAGCCCGTGGCGAGATCCTCCTGGGCGAGCTCAACTGCCTGTCGTGCCATGCGGCCGAAGACGCCAGCGGAATCGGCAACCGCATCACCACCAATACAGCGCCCGACCTGACCTCGATCGGGGAACGCGTCACAGCAGGATGGCTCGCCGCCTATCTCGCCGATCCGTCGGCGACCCAGCGCGGCACCACCATGCCGGACGTATTCCACGACCGCACTCCCACCGAGCGCGCCAGCGCCGCCGAGCAGCTCACCCATTTTCTAATCGACCAGACCGGCACCCTTGAATCACCCGAGCACCGACCATTCCTGTACCGCACGGCACTCCAGGAAGGCCGCGCGCTGTTCGAGTCGGTGGGCTGTGTGGCCTGCCATGCCGCCGAAGACGGCGACTCCGGCTCCGTGGTTCCGTCGGTACCGCTGCCCGATCTGGCGACGAAAACGTCGGTCGCGGCGCTAGCGCGATTCCTCCAGGATCCGGTCGCAGTTCGACATTCGGGGCGCATGCCCGCGCTCTACCTCACCCCGGGCGAGACGCAAACTATCGCCGTGTATCTGCTGCGGGGTCAGGAACCGGGGACCGTGAATCGGGTTGCAGGCTTCGAGTTCGAGTACTTCCTCGACCCGCTGCAGGACGAAGACGCCGACGGGTTCTTCGACCGTCCGCCGCCGGTCTACGACGACCTGACGCCGGAAGCCACGGGGCGAATCGCCGCACTCTCGCTGGACCTGCCCGTGCCAACGAATTGGGGCAACCACATGTTTCGGTACGGCAGCCTGATCCAGGTTGAGACGGCGGGCGCCTACACGTTCGTGCTCGCCTCGGACAGCGGCTCGGGCAGTGAGCTGCTCATCGACGGAGAGGTCGTAGCCACCAAGCCGCGTGCGACCGGGCGCGAGATCACCGCGACCGTCGACCTGTCGGCCGGCGATCATGCCGTGGCGTTGACCTACTACATGCGCGGCGACACCGAGGAGCCGTTCCTGCGAGCAACGGTTGCGGGTGGCGCGCTCGATAGGCCGACACCCCTAGAAGACGTCGTCGCCTTTGAGGACGTCCGCCTGGCGCCAACGCTGCCTTCCTCGCTTGTGGTCGATGCTGACCTGGCCGAGGAAGGTCGCAGCCTGTTTGCCGTCAGCGGATGCGCTGCATGTCACGACATGTCGGGGCAATCCGCGACGCCCGCTGCGCCCGTTGCGGGGCTCGAAACGCTGAGCTTGAACGCCGCCGCCGACTGGCATCTGGAGCCGGGCGCGCCGCGCTATGGGCTCGCCGACCACCAACGTGCAGCCATCGCTGCGGCGCTCGAGGATCTCGAGCGATTGGCTACCCCGCGAAGCGCCGAAGCTGCCGTCGTCCATGCACTCGGGACGTACAACTGCTACGCGTGCCATCAGCGTAGCGACGCCGCCGGCACTCTGGGGGGTCCCGACGCTGGACGCGACGCCTACTTCAAGGCCGTCCCAGGTTTCGACCTGGGAGAGGAGGGTCGCGTGCCCCCCCCACTCACCGGAGTTGGCGGCAAGCTGAAACCCAGCGCCCTGGACTCGGTACTCGCCGAGGATCGCTTGCACGCGCGTCGCCACTACATGCAGACACGAATGCCGCGTTTCGGGGGCGATCTGATCGGCACCCTGCCGGCGGCACTCGACGCAACGGACTCAACTCCCGGCGGTCTGGACGAGCCCCCATTTACGGCTGCCGCCATCGAAGATGGTCGCGCTCTGGTAGGCGACCAAGGCCTTCGCTGTATCACCTGCCACGACGTGGGCGTACACCGGGCGCAGGGTGTCTCGGCGATCAACATGTCGCGGTTCTACGATCGCGTCCGCCCCGGCTGGGTGCGGCGCTGGTTGAGCGGGCCGCAGGAGATCAGCCCGGGCACCCGCATGCCGGATTTCTGGGCCGGCGGCAGTGTCATCCACCCCGACATCGCCGACGGGACCATGGACGGGCAGATCGATGCCATCTATAGCTACATCTCGCTCGGTTCCTCGATGTCAGCACCCGAAGGGATGGTCATCGGCAACTCGCTCGTGCTCACGCCCGACGATGCACCGATCATCTTTCGCACGTTCATGACCGATGCCAGCCCGCGAGCCATCGTTGTGGGCTACCCGGAGTCGGTGCACCTGGCGTTCGATGCCAACGTGATGCGCGTGGTGAAGGCCTGGCGGGGCGGCTTCTACGACGCGCAGGGAACGTGGAGCGGCCGCGCCGGTCGCTTCCTCTCTCCCGTCGGCGAGGACATCATCACGATGCCGCCCGGCCCAGCCCTGGCGTTCCTCGAGAACGCTGACACGGCATGGCCGGCAGTGACGATGACCGATCGCAACGTCGGCGGCCGCTTCCTGGGCTATCGGCTAGATGACCAGGATCGACCGATCTTCATGTACCGCCTCGGCGGGGTCGCCATCGAGGAGCACCTCGTCCCGGTGGTCCGACCGGGCGGTGCGGGCCTGCGACGGAGCTTCGCGCTCGAAGCCGGGCAGATCGCCCGCGGCTCGCTCTACCTGCTACTCGGCGAGGGCGCGACCATCGAGTCGAACGGCGACGCGTCCTGGACGATCGACGGCGATGTTCGTATTGCGCTACCCGCTGCAGTCGCCCAGGCGGCGATCGTGCGCAGCTCGCAGGGCGTGCAGCAGCTTCTTCTTCCCATCGGCATTACATCCGGCCAATCGGTCTCTATCGACGTGGGAATCACATGGTGAGTCTCGCAAGAAGAAAGCTCCGCGGCGCCGCGCTTCTACTAGTTGGCATGGGGATCGTCGCCACCTCTCCTGCCGCGTTCGGGCAGACCGACAACTTCGACGAAGAACAGAGTCGAGCACGGGAGATGCGCGAGGGCGAAATGCTCGGCGAGTTGGTGCTGTCGCTGCCGGCGCAGATCGAGGCCGAGAGCAACTACTACCGCCTCATCACTATGCCGTTGCTCGACGACATGGTGCTAGAGGTGAGCGGCATGCTGGAGCTGCAGGACGGCCGCATCATGGTGGCAACCCGCCGCGGCGAAGTCTTCATTGTCGAGGGCGCCCACAGCAATCCGCCCGCGCCGACCTACAAGCGTTACGCGTTCGGCCTCGCCCAACCGCTCGGACTGCTGGAGCTGGATGGCTGGATCTACTTCGCCCAACGCGGCGAGATGTCGCGGATGCGCGATACCGACGGCGACGACAAGGCTGACGTGTTCGAGACCGTCACCGACGACTGGGAGCTCAGCGGCAACTACCACGAGTACGCCTTCGGCCCGCGACAGACGCTGGACGGCAAGCTGTGGGTGACGTTGAACATTCCCTTCGACCAGGAGCCCTACGGCGCTGCGGATTGGCGCGGGTGGGCAGCGCGCGTGGATCCCCGTACCGGCGCCACCGAGTACGTGGCAGCGGGCCTGCGCTCGCCTTCGGGAGTCGAAGTCAGTCCGTGGGGCGACGTGTTCTACACCGACAACCAGGGGGAATGGAACAACGCTTCGAAGCTGTCGCACATCGAGGTCGGTGATTTCCATGGTCATCCGCACGGCATGCCCTCCATCGGGCTTCCCGGGTCGCTAGTCGAGCCGATTGCCGAAGGGCTGCCGCGCGGTGGCAGCTGGATGAAGGATCTGCACGAAGAGATTCCGAGCTACAAGCTGCCCGCAGTCTGGTTTCCATACGTGAAGATGGGGCAGGCGCCGAGTGGGCTCAAATGGGACACGACAGGCGGCGGCTTCGGCCCCTTCCCCAACCAGCTCTTCGTCGGCGATCAACATCACGCCATGGTGATGCGGGTCTTCCTCGAGGAGGTCGAGGGACGCTGGCAGGGCGCGGTCTTCAATTTCCGCCGCGGCCTGCAGAGCGGAGTCATCCGGCTCGCCTTCGGCACCGACGATTCCCTCTTTATCGGCATGTCTGCGCGGGGCTGGGGCAGCATCGGTCCCGATCCATTTGGTCTTCAGCGACTCGAATGGACCGGCGAGATGCCTTTCGAAGTGCATGAGATGCGCGCCCAGCCGGATGGCTTTGAACTCACCTTCACCCAGCCCGTGGATAGCAGCAGTGCTGCCGACGTGGCCTCCTACCGGATGGAGAGCTACACCTATCGGCTGAGCGAAGAGTACGGCGGGCCGGAGGACGACAAGCTCGATGTGGCAGTCACGGCAGCGGAGGTCTCCGACGATGGCATGACAGTCCGGCTCCGGATCGATCCGATCCGCGCCGGCTACGTTCACGAACTGCACCTGCGCGGCGTTCGCAACACCGCCGGCGCCCCTCTTCTGCACCCGACTGCGTACTACACGCTTGGGAGGATTCCACAGCAATGACCAGTCGATCGTTTGTCACCACCACGCTCCTGGCCCTGTTCGTGATCGCGCCCGGGACGCCAGTCGTCGCCCAGGCACCGCCACAACCGTTCGGCATCGAGTCACTGAACGACATCGACAACATTGCGCCGATTCGCCAGCAGATCCTCAAGGAGGAAGAGTGGCTGCGCTGGCGCAAGCAGCACGTGGTGCCCGAAGTCATGCAGCGCGTCGACGTCGACATGTGGCTGGTGGGTCGGCAGGACGACGCCCTGTACTACTCGCTGCATCCCGCCGACCGCGAAGGCCTGATCTCGAATCGGGTCGACGTGCTGGTCTTCCATGACCGCGGCGATGGCGCTGGGGTCGAAGACTTCGCGCTCGACCGCGAAGAACTCGCCGCGCTGGTCCGAGATCTCGACCCCGAGCGGATCGGTGTCAGCGACGACACGAACGATCATTTCGCCGCGATCCTCGGCGAACAGCTGGCGGCGCGCCTCGTGATCGACCGCGACCTGCGCACCGGCTTTCTCGAGAAGCGCAGCCCGGAGGAAATCAGCGTCTTCGAGCACGTCGCCCGCGTCGCCTACGACGTCATCGGCGAGGCGTTCTCGAACCAAGTGATCGTGCCGGACGTCACCACCACGGACGACGTGAACTGGTGGATCCGCCAGCGTTACCGGGAGCTCGGCCTCGACACCAGTGATCACCCGACCATCACGATCCAGCGCAGCCACCTGGAACGGCCAAAGTACGACGAGAGCGATGAGTACTTCAGCATCGCGGTGCCACCGCGCAACGGGTACAACACCGTCATCCGGCGCGGCGACGTCATCGCCTGCGACACCGGAATCAACTACTACGGCATCGGCACCGACACCCAACAGGTTGCCTACGTTCTCAAGAAGAATGAGACCGAGGTCCCGGAGGGGCTGCGGGTGGCGCTCAACAACACCAATCGGGTGCAGAACCATTTCGCCAACGCCTTCGCCGCAGGCCGACCCTCACGCGATATCGTCAACTCGGCGCTGCGCAGCGCGCAGGATGACGGACTGCGGCCGTCGATCTACTCGCACCCGCTGCCCTACTACCTGCGGCGCTACAGTCTGAACGGTGGTTTCCTCCACATGCGCTATGGTGCCGGCCCCGGGCTCGGCGAAGGCGAACTGGAAGAGCCCGCACAGCAGCTCGAGCCGGGCGGCTATCCCGTCTACGCGAACACCACCTACGCCATGGAGCTGCACGCCTGGACTTCGGTTCCGGAATGGGGCGGACAGGACGTTCGCATCACGCTGGAACAGAACGTGGCGATGACCGACGACCGGCTGATCTTCCTCGGCGGCCGCCAGGTCGAGTGGTACGTGATCCGGTAGCGAGGCAGGAGAGCCGCGTCATGTCATCGCCGCCGTCGCGGCAGGTGCATCCGAGCTCCCCGGCGCGGCGACGTTCGAAGACGGCGAGCAGAATATTCGCGTTCTCGAGGCGGCCCGTCGATCGGCCGCGGACGACGGCCGCTGGGTTGAATGCGTCTAGCCAGGCTCCTCCCGTTCAAAGGAGGCGTAGCTTCGTATATTGTATGCAATTCGTCGACACACCATCGTAAGGCTCCAGATGAAGCTGCCCATGCTGCTCGCGACCCTGGTAGGAACCGGCCTGGCTACGCTCGGCTGCACCGCTCCCCTTGACGATCCCGCGGCGGACGCGACGAGCCCGGCGCCGGAGGCCGTGGCGTTCACCAAGAAGGTCATGGTGCTGGGCGTGCCTGTCTACGCCACCAACACCACGTCAGACGAGAAGCTTCTGCACGCGGCCGGCGTCCTTGCCCAGTTCCTCGACAACGACGAGGACGGGACGCCCGACAGCCTGGAGATCCACCAGGCCATTCTCGCCAGCCAAGGCGCGATCACGATGACGCGCACCGGGGGCGAGCGGCGCCTCATTGCGGACGACCAGCAGGTCCACGGCCAGGGGCTCTACGACGAGGAAACGAATCCCGGAGCCCGCGAACGCGGCGAGTTCGACACCGCGCTCGAAGAAATCTGGCACATGGTGACCGACAACGGTCTGAGCATCGCGTATCCCGATGTCTTCACGCGCGAGCCTGGCAGCGAAGTCGCCGCCGCAGTCGACCTCGCGCGCGGCGGTTACTTCGAGCTTCCCCCTGATCAGTACCCGGAAGATGCCTGGTACACGTATTACGACGAAACCTGCGACTACGACTGCCAGATCAGCGAGTACGTGTACTGGTCCTACACAACGTTCATCGGCGCACAGGACCTCCCCGGACGTTTCGACGACGTGGGTCAGGAGTGGCGGCTGCTCACCCGCGATCAGCTGCGCGAAGGTGACCCCACGATGTTCGAGATCCTGAGCCGGCCGGAGTACCACCTCGGGAGCGTAATCCCCGATGGCAACTACACAGGCTCGGCGCTCACCATCGAACCCTACGAGCACCAATAATCATGCCCAAACTGCACCCGATCCTCACCGTCGGCGCGATGTCGCTGCTGCTCGTGGTCTCGGCTAGCGGCCAGGAAAACGGAGTCGAACCGGTGCACGCCGATGTAGTGCAACAGTTCATGAACGAGGCTTTCGCCAACTCCGAGATCATGGAGAACGCCGGCTGGTTGACTGACGTGTTCGGGCCGCGAAACTCGAAGTCGAGCGGCTACCAGGCGGCAGCGGAGTGGAGCCGCGATCGATTGCAGGAATACGGCCTGACGAACTCGCACCTCGAGCCCTTCCATTTCGGTCGCGGATGGGAGAACCAGTACACGTCGATGCACATGGTTGCTCCAACGTATCTGCGGATCATCGGCTATCCGGCGGCGTGGTCGGCGGGAAGCGACGGCCCGGTCCGGCTCGAGGCAACACATGTTGATCTCGACCGGATCGAGTCCGCCGCCGATCTTGATCCCTATCGCGACGCCATCGCTGGGCGCCTCGTTCTCGTGGCGCCGCTGCAGGATCTCAGCAACCAGTACTGGCCCGACGTATCGCCGTACAGCGACGACGAACTGGATGCGATGGCAGCTCCCCGATCCGATTCCGATGGCGAACGCCGGCGGCGCGACCCCGGCCTCAGCCTGGCGGATCGCTACGACCTCGTTTGGGAAGCCGGCGCGGCCGCGATCGCGCGCCCCGATGGCACCAACGCGTACGGGACCGTCGATGGGGCCGTTAACGGTTACAGCATGGAGCGCGCGATGTGGCGCACCAACGCGCCAGCGCCTATTCAGGAGTGGATCCTGGCGGCCGAGCACTACAACCGTATGGTGCGCATTCTGCAGAAGGGGCTCCCGGTCGAGATCGAGGCGGAGATTCGCGTCGACTTCGCCGACGACGACGACCTCGACTACAACGTCATCGCTGAGATTCCCGGAAGTGACCTCGCCGATGAGATCGTCCTGCTAGGCGGCCACCTACAGTCGGAGGGCATTGGCACCGGAGCGACCGACAACGCGGCCGGCGTCGTGGTCTCGATGGAGGTCGTGCGTATATTTCAGGCGCTCGGCATCCAGCCCCGGCGTACCGTTCGGATTGCTCTCTTCGGCGGGCACGAGATGGGGGTGATCGGCAACACGTCGCACGTCGCGAAGTACTACGCCGACGTGGAGAATCGTGAGTACGGTCCTGAGTACGACAAGCTCTCGGGCTTCTTCAACGTCGACAACGGCGGCGGCCGTATCGTTGGCCTCTCGGTGCTCGACAGCGAGCCTCTCCACGAGATCTTCAGCGAGTGGATCAAACCGCTGCGGAGCCTCGGCATGCGGCATCTGTTCCCTACCGGCATGGAGCATGAGTCGTACGAGGTTGTCGGACTCAACGGCTTCTACTTCCATCAGGACCGCCGCGATGACCGCCGCTATCACACCAATATGGACGTCTACGATCGGTTGACCGAAGACGACCTCATGGCGAACGCCGTGATCCTTGCCACCTTTGTCTATCACGCCGCCATGCGGGACGAGATGCTGCCCCGTGCCTACCCGCGCCCCTGGTAGGAAGCTCAAGGAACGCACCATGAACGCACGCCTGACGCCGCTACGCCGCCTTTTCCTCCTTGCGCTGGTTGTTGCTTTGGCGCCGCCGGCTTCCCCCGCCCGCGCGCAGGAGTGGGAGCCTGGACCCTCACCCTACGGCGAGGAAAATCACCAGATCCGGCGCGACAAGTTCGACGTGATCCTCCCGAGCGTGATGCGCGAGCACGACGTCGATATGTGGATCCACGTCATGCGCGAGGCGGTTCCCGACTCCTTCGGGGCCGACGAACTGGGCAGCGAATCTGGCGTCTTCATCTTCACCGACCGCGGCGGCGATCGTATCGAGCGCGCCATCGTCGGGCGACGCTGGGGTGCAACGCAGCGCAACTACGGTGAATCGGACTACAGGCTGGTCGAGGAAAGCGACGCCTACGACATCATCGGCGATCCGGTGCGGGTACAGGAACCTCTGACGGCGCCTGTCACCGAGTTCGACCTTCGGTTCGAGGGACTCGAGGAGTTCGTGGCCCAGCGTGATCCACAACGGATCGCGGTGAACTTCATGCAGGACCTGGGAACGTGGCCAACCGATCGAGGTAAGTCGGACGGCATTTCTCATACCGACTACATGCTCCTCACCAACGAACTCGGCCCGGAGTACTCCTCTCGCCTGGTCTCGTCCGAGTACCTGGTGCTCGACTACATCAACCAGAAGGTACCGAGCGAGATCGCACTGCTGAAACGGATGCGGCAGGACGACCTCACGCGCCTCGAACGGACCCTTGCCGCAATCGAACCGGGCGTCACAACGGTCGACGAGTCCGACGTGACTATCTTTAGGCGCACGAGCACCGGCGAGTCGCAGCGTGGGCGCAGCGCCAGCTGGGAAGGCACCATCGTCCAGGGCGGCGACGTCCTCGCAGCCCCTGGCCTCGGCGTTTACGCCTATGTGCTGCGTCCGGGCGAGACCGCTCCTCCCGAGGAGATCCAGCGACTGTGGGCCGAGTATCTGCGTGTCGACGCCATCCTCGCCGACACCATCCGATCGGGCCTTACCCCGAACCAGATCATCGAGGAGTACTCACGCCGCTTCGATGAGGCCGGCATCATCGTGCGCGACGATCAACTCCACATGGTGGTGCCGAAGAACAACTTCCCCGCCTACGCGATGGGCTCCGCCGACGGCGAGACCCACCTGACGATCGACGCGCACGGCCAGATGAAAGGAGCGCGTCCGTGGTCGGACGAGACGTATCACGCACCGCGCGTCGGCTCCTACGGCCCGAGCTGGACCAAGGACCTGGTGCTCGCGCCTAACCACCACTTCGTCATCGAGTACTTCTTCTACATGCCGTCGGTCGGTGGCGATGGCGAGGACCAGTACCTGCTGTGGTGGGATCACGAGGAGGCGCTGGCGACCGAGCACGGGATCGAGTACCTGTCGGAACCGCAGACGGAACTGATCCTGATCCCGAGTTCCCGATGAGGGGCCACCGCGTTCCTTCCGCGAGTCCGGTACCCCTCGGCCGGTCGATCCGCATCGGCAGCGCGGCGATCGCGCTGACCCTGGCGGTCGGGACGTCTCCCGACTCGATTGTTGATGCGTCGCCGTCGCCTCAGGATACGGAGTACAGGATCATCTTCAGCTCCGAGCGCGACGGCAATTTCGAGCTGTACCGGATGAACAGCGACGGATCGGAACTGACCCGTCTCACCGATGACCCGTCCGAGGACTGGTTGCCCTACTGCTCTCCAGACGGCGCGCAGATCGTCTTCTCCTCCGATCGCGTCGGCCACCACCAGCTCTACCTGATGCCGATCGAGGGCGGCGAGGCGACGCGGTTGACGCACAGCAAATTCGCCAACAATTCGCCGTCATGGTCTCCCGATGGGAGTGAGATTGCGTTCAGCTCGGGCGGCAACACCTCCGTTTCGAATCTCTATGCCGTCCGCCCCGATGGCACCAACCTGCGCCAGATCACCGATATGCCGGGCTACAACTTCCTGTCACCGACCTGGTCGCCGGACGGCAGCAGGTTAGCGGCGGAAGGCGGCAAACTCGGCGAGACGATCAAGACCGAGTGGGGCGAGGCGGGACGAATGCAGATCTGGTCCTTCAACAAGGATGGGTCTGACCCTGTTGAGTTGACTGGTCTCGATGCCTACAACGGCTATCCAGCGTGGTCGCCAACCGGCTCGACAATCGTCTTCGACTCCACGCTCGAAGGATGGGCCGACGTCATGGCGGTCAACGTGGACGACCGGAGCGTCGCCAACTTGACCCAGGATCCCCGTGAGAACGAGTTCGCTGCCTGGTCGCCCGACGGCGAGAAGATCGCATTCGTCGCCGGCCGCGATGGCAACAACGAGATCTACGTCATGAACGCGGACGGGACCAACCCGACTCGACTGACCAACGATGCGGGCGCCGACAGCGCCCCGGCATGGTGTCGCCGGTAGGTAGCCCCGCCGCCAAGTCCGCCGCCGACGCGGCACTTCACTGCCAAGCGCGCTCCCCTACTCGAGATCCTGTGCCAGGCGGAATCCCGTGTCCGCGTAGCTGTTGGCCTGCAGGTCGCTCGTACGCCTGGACGCGCGCATCAACCCGGGACGCCCGTCCCAGGAGTTGCCACGCAACACCCGGCCGGGGGCCGGGTCGTCATTGCGCGGATTGTCGCCGGGACTGCGGCCGTAGTACTCCGGGTCGAAGTAATCGGCACACCATTCCCATGCGTTGCCGGACATGTCGTAGAGCCCGAAGCTGTTCGGCGCAAAGGAGCCCACTGGAGCCCCGAAGACGTAGCCGTCGTCGTAGCCCTCGGTGAACGGCCAGGTCGTCACGACGCTCACGAAGGTCACATCCGAGACGTTGGCTACGACCTCAGCGCCGAGCGGGTCGTTGCCCCACGCGAACTTGTAGCCCGCCTCGCCGCCGCGCGCGGCATATTCCCACTCGGCCTCCGTCGGCAGTCGTTTGCCGGCCCATTCGGCGTAGGCGTTCGCGTCATTCCAGCTCAGATGGGTCACCGGCTGGCTCGCCTCTTCGGGCGTGTGCAGGTTGCCCGCGGCGTCGAATCTCCCGTCCATCCCGGCAGTCTTGTTCCAATCCGCGCCGTCCCCGATCACGGAGCCGTCGTTGTTCTCCGCGTCCGTGACGTAGCCCGTCGCATCGACAAACTCGCCAAACTGCTCGAGCGTGACCTCATGCGTGTCCATGTAGAACGCTGCAACGCTTACCTCGTGAACGGGCAGTTCGAGATCCTGGCCGTCCGCGTCACCCATCATGAAGGCGCCCGCGGGTATCAAGACCATCCCAGGCGGCGGGCCCACCGCCGCGTCAGCTGGAGGATCGGCAGGAGGACTCGGCGCCGGCTCCGCGCAAGCGAACGCCACCGCCATGACCACCACTATCGCAGCCCGAGATAGCTTCTTCATATCTGTATCTCCACCATTGGCTTGGGGCTCATCGGAACCCACCACGAACTATTACCAGAGCTTCTTGATCTCGTCGTCGTACCCGGTCATCTGCCAGCGAACCAGCGACATCGGCAGCGCGCTCAGCGCGTAGAACTCGTCCATGAAGTCCTTCAGGACGAAATCGTCCCCGAGTTGCTGCGATCGATCGCGCAGCAGCTTCATGAATTGCACCTTGCCCACCACCATCTGCGTGTGCCACCCCACCATCCGCAGATTGGTGCGGGCTACCTCGTTCCACAGGTGATTCGTTCCTCGGAGGAGTTCGCCGTGAGGCGCGTTCGCGATGCTGTACTCGAAGGCCTCGGCGATGTTCCACTCGCCGGCCTGCATGTAGAGATCCGACAACGCCCGGACCGTACGGAACGCGGCCTGCTCGTAGACGATCTCGCGCCCGTGCGGCGACCGACCGTCGAGATAGCCAGCGTGCATGAGCAACTCCTCATAGGCGAAGGCCAGTCCCTCCCAGCGGGCCACCGACTGGTGGTAGGGCCCTTCGTGCTCGCGCGCGTTGCGAATCGGGTGCGTGCCGTTCATCTGGCGCAGCAGGTCGTAGTGGTGCCCGATCAGCTCGTGGGTCTCCTCCATCAGCGCTTCGCGATGGGAGAAGTTGAAGAAGTAGTCGTGCTTCTCAGGCCACGCACCGCTGGTAGCTTCCAGACGTCCCTGTCGGTACTCATCGTCGACGAGGAACTCCGGCACCGTGTAGATCTCTTGCTCTCGGATGAAGCGGTCGATCGTGGCCAGGGCCTCGAGTACGCGGCTGCGATACTCCGCCTGCGATGTCACGGGCTGCAACGGCGGCACATCTCGGTTCCGGTTCTCTTCCAATCGGAGGAAGGTGACCACCCGGTTGTCTTCCATGTGCACGATCGTGCGGCTCTCCTCCCACGTGTACGGGAACAGATAGACGTTCTTGAGGAGCCAGTTGTAGTTTTCGACGCCTAGCCCCGCAGGCTCGATCATCGCTTCGCGATTGGCCGATAACCAGTCGAGATACTCCTGCGCGGCATCGCCCGCGGCAGCCGCGTCAGTTGCCAGACTTGGGTGCTGCCGGATCACCAGCGCGAGATAATCCGCCAGTTCGTCAACCTCAGGCTGCATATCGCGTAGGGTCAGCGTCGCGAAATCACCGGCAATGTTGGCAATTTGCCCACGGCCTAGATTCTGCCTGGCGGCTTCGAAGTAGCCGGGCACCGATCGCAGCACGCCGCCAAACTCGGCCGCGGTGTTGCCGGTCAGCGGCAGCTCCGGAACGTCGCCGAGTCCAGCCCCTTGCAGGTTGTAGAAAGCGGGATCTCTTTCCCAGGCGCGCACCACCCGCAGGGCGAACTCGAGTCCATTCATCTCCCCGCGTACCAGGTGATAGTCCACCTGTTCGGCAATCGGCCAGCCTCCGACATCGAATGCGGCGAGGCGCTCCTGAAAGCTCTGAAGGGTGCCGAACCGCTCGGCCATCGCCGGCCCGTAATCGGCCAGGTCGCTCGGACCGTCCTGCTCTGAGAAATCGCGGAACTCGCTGAACAGATCGAGTAACTGGAAATATCCGGCGCCCTGCCCGGATTGCGCGTCGGTGGCAAACAACGCCAGCGCGAGAACGACGACCGCTCCGCCAATTGTCTGGGCCTTCATCGAACCCTCCTCATTTCCAGGTTCCGCTCGCTGTGGGTCATATATTGTATACATTCTGACTTCAAAATCGACGGAACACCCCCGTCCGGGCGCCGCCGGTTGCCGCTGCAGGTTCGCGAAACCGACGGAGAGTCCCGATGCCCCGCCCCATCCGATGCGCGCTCACGCTCGTGGCCTTGCTGGCCGCCGCCAGCCCTGTCGCAACTCTGGCTCAGGAGGGCGGGCCCGACGGCAGTGCCGCCGCCAACGTAATTCCCATGCGGGAGCGCGTTCAGGTCATGCAGCGCTTCTGGGACTGGAAGCGCGAGAATGTGCTGCCCGAGATCATGCGCGAGCAGGACGTCGACATGTGGATCGTCCGCAACGACGAGCAACCCGAGTATCGACAGACCTCCTACGCGGAGGGTCCGTTCTACACCTCGCTGCTACCGGCCAACCATGAAGGGATGGTCTTGCCGAGCCAGAACGATCTCGAGATCCCGCGCTTTCTTGTGTTCTATCGGCAAGGCGAGCGCATCGAGTACGCCGAGCCTGGTGACTACGACCAGATCACGGAACTGGTGCGGTCGCAGGATCCGCAACGGATCGCGATCGGGCAGAGCGAGAACGAGTCGATGCTCGAAGCCCTCGCGGAGTACGCCCCCCGCACCATTGATTCGCGGACTCTAGGCACACGCTGGCTCGAGACGATGGCACCGGAGCAGGTGAGCGTGTATCGGCACGTACAGCGCGTCGCCAACGATGTCATCGCCGAGGGCTTTTCGAATCGAGCGGTCGTGCCCGACGTGACCACCGTTGAGGATCTCAACTGGTGGTTCCGGCACAAGATGCTGGAACTTGGCGTCGAGAAAGAGAACCATCCGTCGATCGGCATCCAGCGCAAACCAGCCAAGATCGCCCAGTACGCCGACACGGACGCGCCCGAGCTCTTCCGGCGCGGACGTTCCTCGAACGGTGCGGATCTTACGATCCGGCGCGGCGATATCATCAGCCTCGACTCGGACATCATGCTGCTCGGGATGGTCACCGACTCGCACCAGCACGCCTATGTGCTGGAGATCGGCGAAGAGGACGTGCCGGCAGGACTCAAGAACGCGCTGCGCGTGGTGAACCGCATGCAGGACCTCTACGCAGCCGAGATGCGCGTCGGCCGCACGGGGCGTGAAATCGTCGAAGCCGCCGAACAGCTTGAGTGGGAAGAAGGCGTCATCGAAACCGAGCTGGGGTTCCACCCGCCGCCCATGTTCCTGCGCCGCTTCACGGTGAATGGCCTGATGTTCTCGCGCGGCACCTGGGTGTCGGGTGCTGGATCGAGTTCGGGCTACAAGCAGCATCTGATTGTGGGCAACGACCATGTGGTGCACGCCAACACGCTGTACGCGTTCGAGCCACACACCCGCGTCGCCGTTCCAGGATGGGGTGACAACGGCGTCGAACTCGGCGTCGGCCAGATTGCGCTGGTGACGGCAGACGGCCTGAGCTATCTGTCGCGTGCGCAGCCGGGCGACGCCTGGCACGTGATCCGCTAGTAGCCGCCGCGAGCCAGCTCGCGGGGTCAGTCAGCGACCGAAGATCGTCAGTTCGACCAAGCCGCGCGGCAGCTCCGGCGGCCATCCGGTGATCGTGAACCGTACGTAGCGACATTGCACCGGTTCGATATCGTCAAACTCAACGGCGTTGTCGAACGTATTGGCGGTCTTGTCGACAACAGTGGTGTAGGTCTCACCGTCGGACGACACCTCGAGTCGATAGCGCCGCGCCCGCGGCGCCGCGCTACCCACGGCCACACCTTCCGGTAGCGAGAACAGAATCCTGGCGGAGTCGACCATGAACTGCTGATCGGGCGCCTCGGCGCCGAGGTCCAGCTCCAGCCAGGGCTCGACGTCATCGGCGGCCGGCGTCCACTCCGTACGGGCGTTGTTGTCGAACGCGAACGGTGCCTCGCGGCCAGGTTGCTCGCTGCTCACCCGGTAGTTCTTGTCTTCCGAAAGCGGTATCGAATTCGTCGCGTTGCCCTTCCACGGATCAGGCCGCGTGCCGGGCGCCCACTGCGGCGTTTCGGACGGCCCCTCGATGACCATATTGCCCGCCGCGTCGAATCCCACCGGATCCATACCAATCCGTCGGTCGAGTTCCCGATTCCAGTTCCGGTAGAGGATGTTGTAGAAGGTCCAGAGCGTGCCGTCGGGCCCTTCTACGACGCTGTTGTGACCGACGCCATTGAGCATGCCGCGCCGGTGGAGTAACACCGGATTTCCTTCGTAGTAGGTGAACGGACCGAGTGGATTGCTGCCCGTATAGACCCCTACCGCGTAGGTAATCCAGTCGGTCCCAGGCGCCGAGTACTGGAGGTAGTAGGTGCCGTCGTGCTTGGTCATCCACGGCCCTTCGACCCAGCTCTGCGTGGCGTACTCGTTGCGGTTCCCGTAGCGCTCCCAGATATGGTCGGGCTCGAAGGCAAAGAAGAGCTGGACAGGTCCTAGAAGGTGCGTCGGATTGTCCGGGTCGAGCTCGGCACCGTAGATGCCCTCGGGTCCGGGCCCGGCGTAGTAGACATAAAGCCGGTCGTCGTCGTCAACGAAGAACGTGGGATCGAAGAAGCCGCCGTCCTCGCATCCGGGGCACATCCCCCAGTCCGGCCGCCGGCCCTCATGATCGGAGAAGTCGCCGAGATACTCGAAGGGTCCGAGCGGATCGGCGCTGCGAAAAAGTCCGGTGCCGTTGCCCGCAACATAGACGTGGTCGCGATACAGGAATGCTGCCGGCGCGTCGCTGGTTCCGTGCCCTTCGAACTGCGCGACGTGGTGCTCCCAATCGACGAGGTTGTCGGAGGACCAGATCGATGTATCCGGACCCAGGCCACCCGTGGCGTAGAGGTAGTAGCGCTCCCCTACCCGGATCACGGTCGGGTCAGCCAGGCTACCCGCACCCTCGACGGCGAGAGGGTTCACGTAGCGCGTTGGCGTCTCGCGACCATCCTCCTGCGGCGCCGCGGTCACCGGGGCCGCTGCCAGCATGAACAGCGCGGCGCATCCAATCGATCGACTGATCATCGCCTGTGCATGCACTTCAATGCCCCCTTACGAGTTCTTCTTCGCTGGGCACATGCGTCAATGCCTTCAGCTTGGGCGGCGACGAGCCCTGCGTTGCCAATGCCACAGCCACGAACAGTCCCAGACTTACCAGTGGCGGCAGCAGCGTATCGAGGCCGGCCCACGCCTCGGGCACGACGAAGTACATCGTCAGTCGCGCTGCGGCGCCGCCGACAATCGACGCGACCGCCGCCGGCGTGTTGGCGCGTTTCCAGAACAGGCCAAGTACGAGCGGGACGAAACAACCCGCGAGCACGATGTCGAAGGCGAGGATCAGCAGCACGCCAGGATGCGGTCGTACGTAGGCAAAGGCGACTGCGGCAGCCATGGTCGGCAGGGCGAGCCACCGCGAGAGAAGTAGCAGGTGCGCATCGTCCCAGGGGGTCTTGGAATGGCTCTGGATGACGTTCCTGGTCAACACATTGGCGAGATCGAGCACCACACCTGCCGCCGTGGACATGCTCGCGGCAATCACCCCGAGAAGAATCATGCCTCCGATCATCATCGGCATCTCGTTGAGCGCCAGATCGACCAGCAGGAAGGGACTCCCTTCGAGCTCGAAGTAGTGCGACGCGAGGCCCATGAAACTGACCATGAGCCCAACCGTTAGGGTGAGCACACCGGCAATGTAACAACCGCGGCGCGCGGTCCGCGCTGAGTCGGCCGAAATCACCCGCTGGATGAAATCGATCGCAACTACGTCGCCCAGCGCGAGCGAGATCAGGGACGCCCACACGGCGAGTGCCCCTTCTTCGCGCGTCATGAGACCGGACAAGGCAGTCGCACCGTCGGGCACGCTCGCCATCAACGTTCCCCATCCGATGCTGCCCGTCAGCCAGAGGAAGCCGATCACCGTACTGACCACGAACATCCCCACCTGCAGCACGCTCGTGGTGATCGTGGCGTAGAGGCCTCCGGTGACGGCATAGGTCAAGATGCATAGCGCGATCACGATGAGCATGGGCAGGTAGCCGACACCGAAGACAAGGTCGAGCAACAGTCCCAGGCCCGCCAGGTTGCCCGCAACGAGAATGATATTGCTCACCAGCATGCTCAATGCGGCTAGCGTCTCGGTGCTCGTCGAGTACCGCCGGTGATAGAAGTCCGCCAGGGTGAGTAGCCGCATGCGATGGATCGGGCGCGCAAAGACCGCACCCGTCAGGAAAAGGCACGTCGCAAGTCCGACGGGAATTGCCGCGCCTGCCCAGAAGCCTGCGCTGTACACAAGAGAGGCATTGCCCATCGAGCCGTTGGCGTCGAAGGCCTGCGCGCAAAGCGTGACCCCGATCACGGACACGCCCATGGCGTTGCCCGCGACGTAATAGTTGGCAGCGTTCCCCTGGATCTTGACGTAGGTGCGCACGCCGACCCACATCGTTGCGGCGATGAACAGAATGATGGCAACGCCGATCAGATTCATGCGGTGCGACCCTCGAAGCTATGCAGGGTGGGAGCGGGTGCCGGGGGCAAGACTAGATGTCGTCTTCCCAGCCCATGGCGCGGAAGAAGTCCTCGCGGCTGGGGAACAGGAACGTCAGGATCTCATGCAGCTCGGAGTCGAGCTCGACGAGGTTCTCGGGAGTCAGCGGCACACCTTCGAAATCACGGCGCCGGTGCGCTCCGTAGAAGATGTCCAGGCCATACGCCAAGAACTCGTCGGCGTAGCTATCTTGGGGGAGTCCGTCCTGCGGCCGATAAAAGCCGCGCTCGACTGCAATCGCCGTCGCCTGCTCCAGACGCTCCTGGATTTCCGGGTAGGCCTCCATGATCCCGCCGCGATGAATGAGATGCGTAATCTCCTCGACAGAGGCATCGCGCCGCACACCCTCGGGGCCGCCGAGCCGCAAGTAGTCGGGGATGATCTCCTCGTCCTCGAGGTCCTGTGTGCGCAGGCGCAGCGCGCGCCGGTGCATGTAGAACCCCACGGCCGTGTTGCGCTCCTCGAAGGTGTAGAAGAGCGTCATGATCGCCTGCCGCTGCTTCACGAACTCGGTGACTCGGCCGCTGCCCTGCTGATCCTTCATCAACAGCGTGTTCGCTACCTTCGCCGCGTATTCCACCTTCGCCGGATCCACCCGCGCGGTCGCCCAGAAAGTCACCCCGGGTGTCTCCACGCGCTGCGTGAAGATATCCAGCGCGTTCTCGACCTTCGGGGTCTCCGCCAACGCGATGATGATCAGGACGGCCTCCATGAAACCGTCCGCGTTGTCGGCGCGCACCTCGGCGTAATAGTGCGCCGGGTACGACTCGGGATGCGCGACGAGGCTGATCGCGCCCGAGTCCGGGTCGATCGCCACGATCTCGGTAGCGTCGAGTTGCCCCTCACGCAGGTAGTTGCGGCGATCGCCGCCTGGTACTGGCCGTACCAGACTCCAGCGGGTTGGCAGGCTGTTCTCCTCGATAAGCTCTGGACTTCCCAGAGTCGCCCCGATCGCGGTGTCGCGAGTTACCAGAAAACGTTCGTACTCGTCGGTGAGGATCGGTTTCTCGGGCGCGGCGGCGCCCATTCCGTCGAGCCCAACCGCAGCCCCCGACCCGAGCATGGCGAGTCCTACAACCAGTGCTAGTGCGGCCGCGCGCCCGGATCGATACATCGCCAGTTCTCCTTCCAGTGGGTCAAATTCGCAAAATTGTATACGATACACAGACGAGTCGTCCTGGCTCGAATCCGGCCGGCCGATGCCGTGACCATGGGGGAGAGCGTCTGTGAGATACCGCACATCTGTAAGGCTGGTAGGCGTGCTGACCGTGGCCGCGACGCTCCTCGCCACGGGCTGCACCTCCGATGCCCCGGCCCCGCCGCTGGCCGTGTATGAAGAGCTGGTCGAACTCTTCCTGGAATTCCGCACGTTCAGCGACGCGGGCGAAGCCGTCGCGGTGCCCGACTATTCCGCGACCGCGATGAACTCGCGGTTTGACGAACTCCGGACGTTCCAGGCGCGCCTTCGCGACATCGACGTTTCCGCCTGGGCAATCCCCGAGCAGGTCGACTACCACCTCGTTCGGGCAGAGATGAACGGCATGGAGTTCCAACATCGCGTGCTGGCGCCCTGGGCCCGCGACCCCGGCTTCTACAACGAGGCCATGCCACGAGTCGGCAGGCGCATGGGGAACTTCCCGTTGAGCCCGGCGCGGCAAGCCGAACTCGCCGAGCGCCTCGACTCGGTCGCGCCGCTCCTGGAACAGGCGGTCGTCAACCTGAGCGTCGACCTGTCACAGATCGCGGCAGATCTCGGCACGCTCGCGGTGCTCTCGCTGGGCGACACCCGCGAGTCGTTCGACGCCCTCGCGCTCGACCTCGGCCGCCACCACCCGGACCTGGCCGGCAACGCCGCCGGCGCCCTGGCCGCCATCGACGGCTACAGCGACTGGATCGAGTCCAATCGGCACCGGATGACCGCGCGCGCCGGCGTGGGCAAAGACAACTACAGCTGGTTGATGAAGAACGTTTACCTGTTCCCCTACACGTGGGACGAGGTCCGACTGATCGTGGAACTCGAAGACAATCGCGTTCGCACCTTCCAGCGACTCGAAGCGAATCGCAATCGCGCGACTCCGGCGATCACCCCGGTACAGTCACAGGCTGAGTACCAGGCGAGCGTGGCCGCGGCGATCGATCACCTGATGACGTTCGTGCGCGACAACGACATCTTCACCATTGATGACAGCCTCACCACCGACGATTACTTCGGCTCATGGCACGGCTTCGACAACCCCTGGCCGGAGAAGCACGACTACTTCTTCAACTTCTCGCACCGCGAGCCGGTCATGGAGGAGACCCACGAGATGGTAGGCCATCACTTCGACGGTATCCGGGCGAGCGGCGACAGTCGGGCGATCCGCGGTGGACGACGTCCCTTCAAGATCGGCACGGCCCGCGGCGAGGGATTCGCGTTCGCGCTCGAGGAACTGCTGATGCACGCCGGCTACCTGGACGGACGCAACCCGCATGGGCGTGAGATCGCCTACGAGCAGTCCGCCTTCCGCACCGTCCGGGCGCTATCGGACATCTACATGCACAGCGGCGACTGGAGCTATGACGACGCCTATGCCTTCTGCGTGGCCAATGCACCGCATGGCGAGCTACTCGACGGCAGTCATCATCTCTGGTTCGAGCTCGACACCACGCTCCGCGGCGTCGGTCACCACATGCTGATGATCGTAGGCAAGACGCAGTTCATGAAGCTCTTTCGTGACCGCGCCAGTCAGCTCGGCGACGACTTCGTGCTGAAGGATTTCATGGACGGCGTGCTCGGCTCCGGTGGAATCCCATGGTCGCTGATCCGCTGGGAGATGACCGGACTCGACGACGAGATCCGGGCCCTGACCGCGGAATAGAGCTGCGCGCTAGCACGGACTACTAGCGGATCACCATCACGCGCTGCTGCGGTGGCACGATCCACTCGATGCCGTGCTCGGTAACGAGGGCGTTCTCCTCCACGTTGATCGGCACCTTGCGTCCGCCCCACTCGTCGACGGGCACGAAGACGATGTACTCGAGCGAAATGATGCTGTTGGCGCGCACGACGTACTGGCTTCGAAACGGATAGATCTGGAACATCGAAGCGGTCATGTCGTGGCCGAGGTTGCCGGCCGCGTGCATCCCGACGTTCACCTCGATGCCAGCCACGTCGCTGGCCCGCTCGTCCTCCGTGTAGGTGTAGCCCATCTCGCCGATGATCTGTTTGATCCGATCGAGTTGTACCTGCCCCACCACGCCGGTCGTCACGCTGCGGCGAACAAGATCGCCCACGGTCTTCGAGACCTCGAAAGCGTGCTGGATCCCCGGTGGCACCTCGGTCTCGCCGTCACGGAGAACGTAGGCAAAACGCTTCATGTCCGTATAGAAGTTGTTGCGCCCGATGCCCCAGTCGATCTGCATGACATCGCCCTGTTGCACAACGCGGTCGCTGGCGGCGATCTCGTCACCGTCCGGCAGATGCAGATAGACCGTCGGGAACCACCCTCGTTCCACGCCGAGTTGCTCGCGCTGCTCTTCGAGCCACCAGCTGATGTCGAGCTGCGAGGTCGCACCCACGGTGATCACCTCGTTCGAAAGCGCGCGTTCCAGATAGCGCCTGGTCAGATCAGCGACCTTGGAGAACTCCACGATTTCAGCTGCCACACGCGGGCCACGAAAATCGGCGATCACATGGCGCGACGACACGAACCGGCTGGCATACGGTTCGCCCAGCTCGCGCTGGAGGAAGCCGTAGTCGCTATGCGAGAGCCCGTCCGCCAGGAAGAGTCCTTCCATAACGTTGTCGTGATCGAGAAAGTTGAGGGCGATGCGCTGCGGGTCGCGCTCGCGGACAAAGCTAGCGAGCTCACGCATGGAACCCACCACATCGTAGGCACCGCACGCCTCGATCATCTCCGTCTCGCCGCCCAGCGCAGCGGTTTCGATGTGGTCGCCGCGATCCGTAAAGACGAAGACTCCGTTGCCGTTGCTCGTGTCGGGGCCGAAGTCACGCACCATCGGTTCGCTGCCGCGACCGCGGTCGAGCACGATCCACATGTCGACGTTGTTGCGCCGGAGCGCAGCAGGCAGAACGTAGGCGAACTTGTCCTTCCGGATCGCGCAGGAGAACTCCCACTGCGAGCGCGCTTCGTCGAGAGCCGTGCGCTGTTGCGCCGCGGATGGCATCGGGGCAGCCAGCGCCCCAACGATGACGACCGCCAACACGGTCCTAGCTCGAGGTCCTGCCATTGCTCTCTCCGTTATGTCTAGCGTCCCGGGCGGAACGGTAGCTACTGCATGTACTGCCCGCCATTGGCGAGGAACGTCGCGCCAGTGGTGAACTCCGCACCGATGATGGCCTCGAGCATGTGGGTCACGTCGTCGAGTTCACCGAGGCGGCCCATCGGCATCGTCCCGACTTCTCTGGCCAGGATCTCAGGATCATCCAGGTCGTAGCGCTCCATCACCTCACGTGTCTTCACGTGGTTCGGGAGCAGCACATTGACTCGAATGCGTGGCGCGAGCTCCTGCGCCATGCACTTGGTCAGCGCGAAAATGCCGCCCTTGGCGCTGCAGAAATTGGCGCCGTTCTTGCGGCCCTCTTGGCCACAGGAAGCACCCAGATTGATGATGCAGCCAGGCCGATCCGTGTTGTGAAACACGAACTCCTGACCGCACACGAATGCGCCGCGCAGGTGGGCGCCCACGACCGAGTCCCACATGTCGTCAGTCAGTTCCGCAAACGGCGCGTCGCGGTTGATCCCGGCGAAGTTGATCAACACGTCGACCCGACCAAACGCTTCGATGGCGTCATCGAACATCTGTCGCACCTGCTCGCGATTGGCGACATCAGCCTTGCACCTGATCGTGCGACCCTCGCCAGCCACTGACTCCACTTCCGGGAGCGCCTTTTCGGCTTCTGCATCGACGACGTAGCCCATAACGATGCGGTAGCCCTTGCCGGCGAAATGCAGCGCGCTCGCATGCCCCAGCCCGCTGGATGCGCCGGTAATGACCATGACCCGTTCTTCACTCACGACGAGACCTCCTGAACGCAGTGTGCTAGTCATCGACTCCGCTCCATATATCGCCGACGGTGTAGCCGTTGGGGAAGGGATCGTCGACGTCCACCACGTACTGCGCGGTGCCTGTAATCCACGCCGTGCCGCGAATGGTTGGCACCACCGCGGGGATCCCGCCGAGAGTCGTCTCGCGCACCAGCTTGCCGGTGAACGTCGTGCCAAGAATGCCCTCGTGGACGAACTCCTGATCGAGCGGCAGCTCACCCTTGGCCCACAACGCCACCATCTTGGCGGACGTCCCTGTGCCACACGGCGACCGATCGAGTACGCCCTTCCAGGTTCCCGGCCTGTCCCAGTCGAGTTCGCCGGTCGAGACAACGACGGTGTTCTTGCGGTGTGCGCCGGGAGTGGTCGGCGGGGCCGAGAGTTGGGCGATCGTCACGCCGCGGATATCCGGATTCACCGGATGCACGGGTTGTTCGAGCTGTTCCTGCGTCGCCTTCTTGATCATCTCGCCGACGCGCGCCGCCTCTCCAGCATCCGAAGCGTCGAGCGTCAATCCAACCTGATCGGCATCGGCGATCACATAGAACATGCCGCCGTAGGCAACGTCCACGCGGATCTTGCCCAGCTCGGGGACATCCACTTCCGCATCAAGGTAGACGGGGAAACCGGGGACGTTCTCGAAGGTCACGCCCTTCACCTTGCCGTCCTCGACCTCGGCAACCACCTCAATCAATCCAGCGGGCGATTCGAGAGTCAACTTCGTGATCGGCTCGGTCGACGGGACCATTCCGGTCTCGATCAAGACAGTAGTAACGGCGATCGTGTTGGTACCCGACATTCCCGGGTACTCCACCTGCTCCATGATCACGTAGCCGGCGGCCGCGCGCGGGTCCGTGGCCGGCAGGATCAAATTGCAATTGGCGGCCGGGTAGCCGCGCGGCTCGCGCAGCATCCGTTTGCGGATGTGATCGGCGTGATCTTCGAGATAGCGCATCTTCTCGAACATCGTGTTACCAGGGACGTCGAGGACACCCCCGACGATGACCCGACCGGGCTCGCCACAGGCGTGCGTGTCGACGGCGTGAATGACTTCGGAAATTCGCATCTGGAACTCGTTTTCGTAGAGGAACGCCGCAGCAGTCAGACGCCGACTATCGTCTTCATCCAATCAGCGGTGTTGTGGAAATCTGACACCACGCTTCCTGGCGGCACCAGGTCGTCGCACGCGGCGCGCATTTCGTCGCTCAGCTCCATCTCGAGTACAGGCAAGAGCGGCGTGAGCTGTTCCATGGTGCGGGGACCAATCAATGGCGCCGTGATGCCGGGTTGGTCTTTGCACCAGAGAATAGAAAGCTGCGCCGGGGTCATACCGGCACCCTCGGCCAAAGCCGTGAACTGCACGCCCACCTCGACGCCTCGGCGTGTCACACGATCGGCGTAGAAGCCGCCGCGCAGGGCCGCGCGGGACTCCGGGGGGAAGTCTTCATGGCTCTTGTAGCGACCTGCCAGCACACCCATCGCCATGGGCGCCCAGGTGATCAGGCCGACGCCGTGGCGTTGGCACATCGGCACCAATTCGTTCTCGATACGTCGGTCGAGCAGGTTGTACGGGGGTTGTTCCGAAGCGAAGCGGGCCCAGCCACGAGCCTTACTGATACCGACTCCCTCCATGACCTTCCACGAAGGATGAGTGGAACAGCCGACGTAGCGGACCTTGCCCTGCTGAACCAGGTCGTTCAGCGCGCCGAGCGTCTCCTCCATCGGGATATCGGGCGACGGGCGATGCAATTGGTAGAGGTCGATGTAGTCGGTGTTGAGTCGCTTCAGCGAAGCCTCGCATGCCCGAATGATGTTGAGCCGCGAGTGGCCGTACTCGTTGGGACCGATGACGTCGGTGTAGTCCTCGAGCGTCATGCCGACCTGGCGGCGCCCGTGATCAACCTTGGTCCCGATCAGCACCTCATGCCGGCGCTTGTTGCGGTTGAGGATGCGGCCAAGCACGCGCTCGCCCTCGCCATCCGCATAGACATCCCCGGTATCGACGAGGTTGATTCCGGCATCCATCGCCGTGAGGAGAATCTGCTCGCATTCATCCTCGGGCGTGGGGTCCATGAAGTTGTCGGTGCCAAGCGCCAGCGGCGATACCTTGGCCCCCGTCCGTCCCAGGCTGCGATATTCCATTGCTTGTGCCACCGTCGTTCGTTGGTTGGATTCGTCGCGATTCTCGACCCGAGATCATGAACCGCATATTGTATACAAGTCTGGCCAGCCCCTTCGTACCAGGGCGCTGACTCGAGCGCGTCGCTTGACGCGGAGGTCGTGGTTACGACCCCTACTCGCCGACAGGCCCCTCCGGGGCGTCATGGTCAACGGCCGTGGGAGTTAGCCGGGAGCCGGTCCAGTGCTCCGACTGCTCCGCCTCGTAGTGGCGGTAGGTTGCCAGCCGGTTCTGCTTTAGGGTCTCGATCGCACGTGGCAGGTCATCGCCCTCAATTGCCGCGAGAATCTCTTCGTGCTCGGCGTGCGAATCCTTCCAGTCGTCGGTACCGGAGAACGACCAGATCTCCAAACTTTCGACCTGCGAGCGCAGCTCATCAAGCATCTCCGTGAGCCGCGGATTGGTCGACTCGGACGACAGCCGATGGTGAAAACGATGATTCAGCGAGATCCCGGCCGGAATGTCGCGCGACTCGCCCGCCGCCCGATAAGCAGCATTGATCTCCCGCAGTTCCGCCACCGCCGCACTGGTCAGCTTCGGAAACGACTCCTCCGCGGCCAGCACCTCGAGCGCGCAGATGATGGGGTAGAACTCGAACATCTCCGCGGCAGATTCCTCGGGGACGCGGAAGCCGCGATGCGGAATGCGCTCAATGAACCCCTCGGACGCCAGTCGGCCGAGGGCTTCACGGACCGGGGTCCGGCTGACCTGGAGGCGACTGCTGACTTCCTGCTCGCGGATGAAATCGCCGGGCACGATCTTGCCCGCCAGGACTCGATCCCGGAGCACCTGGTAGACCCGGTCCGCAAGGGTCGGGTTGTACAGCGGCGACCAGGTATCACTCAATTCGGCGTCCTCGGAATTCGCGGGGCGAAGGGCCCTCCGGGAATTGTATGCAATGCCCGATTCCTCGCGACATTAGCACCCGTGCCCGCTTTCGACCAGCAACCGGAAGGGTTTTGGCAACACTAGCGGAGCCAGGTGACGACGAACCCTGTCAATACGCTCGCGCCCAGGACGTAGAGCAGGTTGACCCGATATCGAAGGAGCGCGATCGCTGATCCGACTGCGATCGCCAATGCCGCCAGATCGAGCGTGCTGAAGTCCGGGCGCATCAGCTGTAGTGGGCCCCAATCGACGGTGGTAACCGTTCCGAAGAGGGTCTGGATCCCGAACCATACGGCGAGATTCAGAATGACCCCCACAACCGCCGCCGTGATTCCCGCCAGCGCCGCCGCGATCGCACGGTTACCGCGCAGCGACTCGATAAAGGGCGCGCCCGCAAAGATGAACAGGAAACAAGGTGCGAAGGTAACCCAGGTCACCACGATCGACCCGATCACTGCAGCCAACATTGGGTCCATGCTGGCGGCGTCACGATAGCCGCCCATGAAGCCGACGAACTGGACCACCTGGATCAACGGCCCTGGCGTGGTCTCGGCCATGCCGAGCCCATCGAGCATCTCGCCCGGCTGGAGCCAGCCGTGCACCGCCACGGCCTCCTGC
>Ga0114999_10000922_pt1 | contig 42396 bp, 47 predicted proteins | sample ArcticOcean_MG_C_3_FD_89820 | JGI IMG/M metagenome (GOLD analysis project Ga0114999, IMG submission 89820) | Marine microbial communities from western Arctic Ocean - ArcticOcean_MG_CB8_126 | ecosystem: Environmental > Aquatic > Marine > Oceanic | place: Arctic Ocean: Canada Basin | collected...
CGGAGTAAAAGTACTATTTTGTATTTTGTATAGCTCACTATGATTTTCTGATTGGTGCCCAGTCCAAATCTGTTTATACATGGTCAAATATTCGTCGGTTATTCTACCCCTATTCTTGTATGTGTCTAAGCCTAATGCCTCAAATTCTTCTTCCATCCACCCGACCCCGACCCCGACAATTAACCTTCCCTTTGAAAGTGCGTCTAACGACGATAACATCTTAGCCGTCAGTACTGGATTTCTGTATGGTACTATCAAAACATGTGTGCCTAATTTAATTTTGTTTGTGCATCCTGCGAGAAAATTGAGAGTTGATATGGGTTCAAAATACGGTTGATCATCTATAAATGGGCTGGCTCCAGTTGGTGAATAAGGATATTTGGATTCTATGTGTTTGGGAATTACAATATGGTCACTGACCCAGCCAGAATCGAAATGGTATTTCTCAATCAACATAGCAGTTGACATCAAATTGTCAGGTGTCGCTAATAGCCCCCTACTAGGTAGAGAAACCCCGTAAGTAATTCCCATAATTCACCTCTTTAATTTTCTTGTATAAGTATAATATCTTATTTCAATTCATAAATTATATGATATGGCAACTCGGATTGTTTGTGGAGTTGTGTTTGTTTGTACTTAGATATATCCTATATCCGGGTTAATTATGAATAAAAAAGTAGTTGTAGCAATGAGCGGTGGAGTTGATTCTTCAGTCGCATGCCTGTTACTCCAAGAAGAAGGTTATGATGTTATTGGAGTAACAATGAAACTATACGATCTTGATATGTCTCAATTGCCTATTAATTATCAAGGATGTTGTACCGTTGATGATGTTGAAGATGCAAGAAGAGTTTGCAACATTCTTAGCATACCTCATTACGTTTTCAACGTTCAAAAAGAATTTCAACAGCACGTGATTGACTATTTTTGTGAAGAATATCAGAATGCTAGAACTCCTCATCCTTGCATTGCATGTAACGATAAAATAAAGTTTAATTTTCTTAGAAATAGAGCTTTACTGCTAGGAGCAGATTATGTTGCTACAGGGCATTACGCGCGAATTGTGAAAGAAGAAGATGAATTTTTATTAAAAAAAGGCATTGATGCTTCCAAAGATCAGTCGTATGTCCTTTTTGGTATGGGGCAAAAGGAACTGAGCACAACCTTGATGCCTTGTGGAAAATATGAAAAGACAGAAATCAGGTCATTTGCTTTATCAAAATCTTTCCCTAATGCCAATAAGGGAGATAGCCAAGATATATGTTTTATACCGTTTGGAGACTATAAAGAATTTTTAAAAACTAAAATAGAACCAACTCCTGGCAATATTATTGATGAAACTGGGAAAATCCTTACAAAACATAAGGGTATAGAATTTTTTACTATTGGGCAAAGAAGAGGCCTAGGTATCGAATCCGATAAACCGATGTATGTTATTGATATAGACCCTGATAGTAAAAATGTGACCGTCGGTGGTGAAGACAAATTATTTAAACAATCACTATTAGCCTCTCGTGTTAATTTCACAAGTGATATATTTAAAAAATTCCCTCAGTATGTAACTGTTAAAATACGTTACAAGTCAGAAGAAAGCTCAGCCACATTGATAAATGATTCTGATGATAATGTGATACTGAAATTTGATAAACCACAAAGAGCCATCACTCCTGGTCAAGCTGTTGTGTTTTATAAAGAAGATACATTAGTTGGCGGAGGTGTGATAGAACGACACCTTGATTCTAATTTGTCTTATTACTAAGGGTTTTGTATTTAATGCCAGACTTTAAATTTGAAACTGTTGCGATCAAAGCCGGTTATAATGTAATTGCTGGCCTAGATGAAGTTGGTAGAGGATGTTTGGCGGGCCCATTAGTGGCTGCATCTGTCGTACTTCCGATTGGAACCCCCAAATGGATAGCAGAAATTGACGATAGCAAAAAGTTAAGTGCGAAATCCAGATCTAAAATGTCTGACATTATTAAAAATTATGCCACCGCTTGGTCAGTAGGAGTTGTTCAAGCGTATCAGGTGGATGATTTAGGACTGACTAAAGCAACAGAATTAGCAATGAAGCAATCACTTGACTCTATGTCTGAATCTGCTGATTACTTGCTGATAGATTATGTGCCAATCCAATCTTGGGGTAAACCTTTTAAGATTATCAAACAAGGAGATTCCAAGAGTTTTACTATTGCCGCGGCCTCTATTATTGCAAAAGTTTATCGAGATGACATTATGATTGGAATGGATATTCGATATCCACAATATGGTTTTGCGTCAAACAAAGGATACGGAACAAAGAAACACATGGATAGTTTGTCTATATATGGACCTTGTGATATACATAGACGAAGTTTTTCTCCAGTATATAACTCATTAAAATCGGATGTTATTAAATGAAAGTTAATATTATAGGCGGCGGCATAGTTGGGTCATTATCAGCTTTTTTATTGTGTAAGTTGGGCCATGAAGTATATATATTTGATCCAGATTCTCCGGGCAGCCACGCCTCAGGATTTGCATTTGGCGAGATGAGTGCATTAGAAGGATCTGGTATCCCTGACCCATTGCTAGATTTTACATTGTCATCTTTTAATGCTCACAAATGGTTAATTCCTGACATAGAAAATATCAGTGGTATTGCTACGAATTACCAAGTTAATAATAAACTTAATTTAGCATTTACTTCTGAAGAAGAGGAGAAATTAAAAAAGGAATTACTATGGCAAAAAGATGTCGAAGGCTTTGAAGTCTCTTGGTTAACAACGAAAGACCTTCTTAAAGTAGAGCCACTTCTAAATCCAGAGTGTTTGGGAGGAGTTTTTGTCGAAAATACATCTTCTGTAGAACCATACAAATTATCATTGGCCATCGCTACTGCAGCAGAAAATTTAGGAGCCAAAATTGTGAATAGAGAAGTTACTGGATTGATATTTGAAGGCAATGATTGTGCTGGAGTTGTAACTGGAAATGTTAAACATTATTCAGATGTGAGCCTTTTGACAATGGGTCCGTGGAGTAAATTTGCTTCAGATTGGATAGGAATTAATGTGCCAGTAATACCATTAAAAGGCCAGATACTTCGCCTGGAAGCAGAAGGAATAAATATCCAATCATCAGTGTTTCATGCAAGTAATTACGTAAGTTCTAAACCAGATGGGTTGATTTGGGCAGGGACTACTGAAGAAGAAGTAGGCTTTGATGAAACTTCTACTACAGATGCCAGAAATCAAATTATGATGAATTTACTTAATATGGTTCCCAGTTTGGAAGACTCCAAGTTAGTCCATCATACCGCATGCTTGAGACCTCTATGCATCGATTCAATGCCTATAGTAGATAAAGTTAAAGGGCATGGAAATTTATTCATTTCAACTGGCGCTGGCCGGAAAGGAATACTATGGAGTGCTGCTATGAGTATTGGTATTGTTGACATGATGACAGGAGCGAAAACTGAAATAAAAGGCTTGGAGAATTTATCATTGAATAGATTTAAGAATACTAATTAGTTTTTCTGGCTATTAAATGATCCCCATTTTTTGTAGCTTCCATAGCAAAGTCAAAATGATTGAATTTGAGCGCCCAGTCTACGTCTTCGGGAAGATATTGTGGCTGTGAAGTATCGTAAAATTTCTGAACAGCGCCGCTGGTTTTTATCAGATCTTTTATAGCATTTGTGTTAGGGTTTCTTCCTTCAAGCAAATTTCGTAAATAAAATGCACATTGTTCATCTTCATCGGATTTGATTACACCTTGCTCTCCCATAGCAATTATAGAGACATGTTCAGGGTTCATTTTCAATATTTTTGATACCGTTGCATTAGCTACTACGAAAGATCCCAACAGTATGTGTGATGCAGTTTCTGCCGCTGCGTTGGCTCCTACTGTACCGTTTCTTGTTGACTGCACCACATGCTTATTTTTGAAATTTGTGGATGTAGCTTCATGAGGAGAATTTCCAAGTTCAAATCCCGTTGGTTTTTCTCCATTTACTTCTCCCATTAGAAGGTCACCATAACCTGCCTGGTATAAAGTTAAGGCATCATCAGCCTCTGAAACAAGGGTTATATCAATTGCCCCTCTGTTGAAAGCAATGGCGGCAGTAGTGAATGCCCTAAACACGTCTATTATTATGGTAACTCCTCTAGAGTTCGATGCATCCCTAGGTAAGCTTCCTACATGAATTTCCATTGTGCCTCTTATTTAATTATTAATAATTAGTTTTTGTAATGATCTAATTTCTTTAGGTGGATTAAGATGACTACCAGTATGAGTCCATGATACTTCGCCTACATATATAGACCTGTGAGAGTCTACACAGATGCCATGAGGCGCAATAAATTGTCCTGGAGCCTCTCCTTCAGGTTTGTTGCCAAGTCTTTCTATTAATTCACCATTTGTTTTGTAAATACTTACCCGAGGGCCCAGGTTCAATGCTTCATGATTGGGGCCAATCGCCGATCCTAATTCACCTATGTATACAAGATCGTTTACAGAGTCAATATACAATCCACAAGGCCTAGCCATGTTTACCCATTGAGTTTCAAATTTGCCATTTGAGTCGAATATTTGTATTCTGTGATTCTCTCTATCAGCAACATAAACCCATCCATTTTTGTCGGTGCATACATTATGAGCTATGTTGAACTGCCCAGGGTCATTTCCGGGTTCTCCCCAGGAAAATAGTAATTTCCCGTCAGCAGAATATTTGTGAATTCTTGCATTACCGTATCCATCTGACACATAAAAATCTGCCGTTTTTGGATCGAATGCTACATGTGTGCAACGATTAAAAGGGTTCCCACTCATAAATCCACTAGGTTCTCCACTGACACCTAAAGTAAACAACACTTCTCCATCTAAAGTACACTTTCTCACAGTATGATCGCCGTCATCTGTACAGAATATATTTCCATCAGGTGACATTGTTAATCCATGAGCTCTTGGGAATACGCCCTCTCCCCAAGATTTCAGAAACTCTCCTTCGGAATTAAAAACCATCATAGGGTGGTTTCCTCTGTTAAATACATACACGTTGTCTTTGTCATCGGTTGCTACTGCGGCTGTTTCTTTCAAGTTATAACCATCTGGTAGTTGGGCCCAATTTTCTATAACTGAATATTCGTATTCGCCTGTTCCTAAAATGGCCATATTACACCTACAATTTTTAAACGATTGTAACATTAAATTTAATCCATCGTCTGACAAGAAAAGTGCTGAGAAGATAATGTATAATTTAAATCTGAATTATTAGTATTATGAGGTTGAGAATTTATGACCACGCCAGGGAAAAGAGATTTTGTAAAATACAGTTTGTTTAAAATTGACTCCTCTTGGAAAAGACTTGAATCTTCTGTTAAAGAAGATAATAAACAAGAATTTGCCGAGTTAATTAAAGAATTTCAAAAAACAACTCACTTGTCTTCATACAGTACAGTTGGAACACGAGGTGACGTTGATTTGGTGCTATGGAATGTAGCAGAAGATATTGAAACTATTAACCAGATTATGGTTTCTATTAACAAAACAACTTTAGGGAGCTATTTAGAGACTCCGTATTCTTATTTTGCTATGACTAATCATTCCCCTTATGTAAGCGAGCACACTCATGAAGGGCAAGAAGGAACATCTACGTCAATGCGTATAATAGGTAGGAAATATCTGTTTTTATATCCTTTCACTAAGACTCACGAATGGTATCAGTTGCCTTTTAAAGAGCGTCAAGCTCTTATGTCTCAGCATTTTGAAGTGGGGCATAATTATCCGGATGTGAAGATTAGCACTGCTTATTCATTTGGATTAGATGATCAAGAGTTTGTTTTAGGTTTTGAAACAAATGACCCCGGAAATTTCTTAGATTTGGTTAAAGATTTACGGGAGTCAAAGGCCAGGCCTTATACTTTATTCGACATTCCGATATTTTCTTGCATTAATAAGCCTATCTTGGACTGTTTGAACGACTTAGGATAAATATATTATTTTAATATGAACCCTTCATATCCGTTAGCGGCCACTTCTGCCCGTTTTGCCCGCATAACTGGAGCACTGTCGGGTGCAGTTAATAAACCCCTTGGTTTACCAGGTATGTTTGCTCCTACAAACCATGAATCAGCTTGAGATCTCAATATTTTTGCGCCTTCTTCTTTCACATGTGTAACCCATTGGTTTTCAGATTCTTGGCTTGGCTCTATGGTTTTGAAATTGTTCTGTCTCACATAATTTATTGCTTCAACAACCCATCCTACAAGAGGTTCAGCAGCTCTAGGGAAGTTCCCTACGGAAGCAGAGTTTACAGTCCATAAGTTAGGGAAGCCGGCACTCATAATACCCATATAACTACGAGGCCCTTCAGAAAATTTTGTGGTTAAGGATTCTCCTCCGACACCAGATATATCAATGTTAAGTAATGATCCTGTGATAGCGTCGTACCCAGTTGCGTAAATTATGATATCGAATTCATATTCGCAGTTTGAAGTTTTTATCCCGGTTTCTGTAATGCACTCAATTGGTGCGTTTTTGACGTCAACGAGTAATACGTTGTCCTGGTTGAATACTTCGTAATATCCGCTTTCGCATGGCAGTCGTTTTGAACCAAACATATGGTCTTTTGGTACAAGCATTTCTGCTACTACAGGATCACTAACTCGTTCTCTAATTTTGTTCCGTACAAACTCGGCGTAATCTTCGTTAGCTTCTCCAGGCAGCATCACATCATAAAAGTTGCCAAGCCATTTTTTAAATCCAGATTCTTGCCATAATCTTTCATATTGTTCCAGTCTTTCTTCTTTCGAAACTTCCATAGCCGATCTGGGATCAAACCTATGCATAAATGATCCAGCAGTTTCTAAACACCGGGCGAATATGTCTGGATAATTAGATTTTATTTCTCGTTGCTCTTTGTCGCTAATTGGTCTATTCCTAAGCGGAGCACAAAAATTCGCTGTTCGCTGGAACACAGTCAAATGGCCAACTTCTTTTGCAATCTCAGTAATGAGTTGTACTCCGCTTGCCCCAGTACCGATAACTCCCACTTTCTTTCCTGCAAGATCCATTCCTTCTTTTGGCCATCTACCGGTGTGGCACCAGGGACCTTTAAATGTATGAATTCCTTCAAAGTTTGGAACATAGCTTGCTGAAAGTATCCCAACAGCGGTTATAACAAACCTTCCACGTGCTTTGTACCCATCTTCTATGTTGACATTCCAATAACTATTTTCCTCATCAAAATCTAAAGAAGATACGTGTGAATTGAATCTTATGTGTTGTTTTAATCCGAATTTATCTGCGAAATAATTGAAATAACGTTCATTTTCCGGCTGACCTGAATAGTGCTCTTTCCAGTCCCATTCTTGCAATAATTCTTCAGAGAATGAATACCCGTAAGAGTAACTTTCCGAGTCAAATCTGCATCCTGGATATCGATTCCAATACCAAGTTCCACCTACTCCGGAGGCATCATCGAATATTTGTGCTGTGAATCCTAATTCACGCAAATGGTGCAGGGATAGGAGGCCAGTTAATCCGGCTCCAATTATAATTACGTCGAATTCTGGAATATTATTTGTATTTGTCATAATGTTCTCCTGAACTCATATTGTTTCCGGTGGCTGCGGAAGTATGTGTATCAGTTTTTATTTTTGAATTAATATCTGTATACCCCATGGCTTTAATCTATTGTATCAGCACTCTTAGATTTTAATTACCACTAAGAAGCAGGATCGTATCCTCACTATTTATTGAGACAGTCCTGCTTCTTTTGTTTATGTTGGTAGTGATAAATTATGATTCGATGTTTTTCATGTGATTCATCGCAGATCCAGCTTTAAACCATTCAATCTGAGTTGCGTTAAGGGTATGTCGTAAATTTATAGTTTCTTCTGATCCGTCTGAGTGTTTGATTACACAATCTACTGTCGTTCCCGGTGCCAATTGGTTTAAACCTACTAGATTGATTCTGTCATCCACAAGAATTCTTTCGTAATCTTCAGGGACTTCGAAGGTTAATGGTAATAGTCCTTGTTTTTTCAGGTTTGATTCATGAAGTCTGGCAAAACTTTTTACTATTATTGCCGCCGCACCTAAAGCTCTTGGAGACATAGCTGCATGCTCTCTGCTGCTGCCTTCTCCGTAGTTTTGATCTCCGATTGAAACCCATTTGATTTGTTGAGCTTTATATGCTTTTGCCACTTCTGGCGGGCTCATTATTTGTTCTCCAGACAGTTGATTTACGCTTTGTCCGGCTTCCTCGTCAGCAAAACTATTTATAGCTCCTAAAAACATGTTGTCGCTTAAGTTACTGAGGTGGCCTCGGTAAGCTAACCAAGCACCTGCTGGTGATATGGCATCCGTGGTACATTGCCCCTTTGCTTTTAGTAGGATTGGCATGTCTGTATAGTCATTGCCATCCCATGCAGTCCAAGGTTTTAACACTTCCAATCTATTGCTAGTTGGGTCCACAGTTATTTCAATGCCTGAACCGTCCTCTGGAGGTGCTATATAATAATTTTGTCCTTGCTCAAATCCATTTGCTGGGATTTCTGGAGCTGGTTTTGGCGGATCCAATTTAACTTCTGTTCCATCTGGAGCAGTTATCGTATCTACTAATGGATTGAATGATAGTTTACCGCTTAAACTCATTGCTAACGCAAGTTCAGGACTAGATATGAAATTCATTGTACCTGTGTGGCCGTCATTCCTTTTTGGGAAGTTTCTGTTATATGAAGTGACTATTGCGTTAGGAGTTCCATCACTCGCTTCTGCTCGACGCCATTGTCCTATACAAGGGCCGCACGCATTAGCTAAAACAGTAGCACCAATATTTTCTAAAGATGCTTGTTGCCCGTCTCTTTCAATTGTTGCCCGGACCTGTTCTGATCCTGGTGTAACCATGAAAGGAGTTGCCGCTTTTAATCCTTTCGATATAGCTTGTTCTGCAAGATCGGCGCACCTGCTCATATCTTCATAACTAGAGTTGGTACAACTTCCTACTAAAGCAGCCGAAACTCTTTCAGGAAAGTTGTGTTCTTTAATTTCTGCAGCTAGTTCTGATATTGGTCTAGCTCTGTCCGGTGAGTGTGGTCCAGTTATATGAGGTTCTAATGTTGTAAGATTTATCTCAACAACCTGATCATAGTACTCTGACGGGTTTGCTTCTACTTCTGGGTCAGCTGTTATTAGATGTTTGTATTGTTCAGCTAATTTTGCTAATTCGCCTCTTTGTGTAACTTCTAGATATGTTGCCATTCTGCTATCAAATGGATATACATCTCCAGTTGCTCCAAGTTCAGCTCCCATATTAGTGGTGGTAGCTTTTCCAGTACAAGATATGGATTCTACTCCAGGACCGAAATATTCTATGATTGTGTTTGTTCCACCTGAAACAGTTAAGACTTTAGCTAAGTATATTATGATGTCTTTTGGAGCAGTCCACCCTGACAATTCTCCGGTTAAATGGACTCCGATTAACCTAGGGTATTTAACTTCCCAAGGCAATCCAGCCATTACATCCGCTGCATCAGCTCCGCCTACTCCACAAGCTAGTGATCCTAAGCCTCCTGCATTGGGCGTGTGAGAGTCCGTACCAATTATCAAGGCTCCAGGGAAAGCATAATTTTCGAGGACTACTTGGTGTATTATACCGCCGCCGGGTTGCCAGAATCCCATTCCATATTTTTTACATGCAGATTCTAAAAAGTCGTAAACTTCACTGTTTTCATTGACTGCGTCAGAAAGGTCAGATTTTGCTCCGACTCTAGCTTGTACTAGGTGGTCGCAATGAACGGTGGTAGGAACAGCCACAGTTTCTCTGCCAGATTGCATGAACTGAAGTATGGCCATCTGTCCTGTCACATCTTGATGAGCTACTCGATCAGGTCGAAGATTTAAGTAACTTTCTCCTGGAATCAGCTCAGCACCTTCAGGATCGTCCAAGTGAGAAAGCAACAGTTTTTCAGCCAATGTCATAGGCCGATTCAATCGGGATCTTACTATTTCTAGGTTTTTTTCCATTTTTTTGTAAGCTTGTGTTACAAATTCTGGAGTCGAGTCTACAGATACCATGGGCTCCTCCTTCTAACCAATAATATGCATTTTAGCTGATTCATTATTCAGCCATGGACAATGAATCAGAATTTCGCGCTATATAGAATTATCCTCTAGATAATTCTGATAGATCGTTATCTTTGAAGTAGTCGTAATTTTTTTCTATGTATTCTTTTTGGTCTGATGGCACTGCGTCTTCTGAGAATATGGCTGTCACTGGGCAAACGGGCTCACATGCAGCGCAATCTATACATTCATCAGGGTTAATGAAAAACTGGTCATCTTGTTCTCTGGTATAAATACAATCTACAGGGCAAACGTCTACGCAGGCAGAATCTTTCAGTCCAACACAAGGTTGCGTGATAATATATGTCATGGTTTCCTCTCTTTAATGATTACTCTAAGGGGGATTATCAATGGTCCAACCGAAGATATTATACACTTTAATGCATAACTTTTGTATTACTAAAATTTGAATAAAAGATCTGATGTTTTGTTTTAAATTACAAGGCCGGATGTGCGTTTTTTGATAGATAAATTAACAAACGTTTCAGTTCTCTGAACTCCACTTATTGTGCCTACTTGTTCTCTTAAAAACGTACCGAGGTTTTCAGCAGTATCGGTGCCAACCCAAACGAAAACATCAAATGATCCAGTTGTTACTGCGACGTAGTGGGCTTGTTCCATTCCTGCTATTGTTGTAGCTACTTTTTCTGACATACCAGGTTCAGTTTGTATCCCTATCATTGCCGTGGTGGCAAAACCTAATTGGTCTAAATTTGGCATTGCTACAACGTTTAAGAATCCACTGTCTATCAGCTTTTTAAGCCTTCTGCGGACAGTTCCCTCACTTACCCCTGCTTCGCGCGCAATTTTTGCGTTTGATGCCCTGCCGTCTAGTTGAAGCAGATTAATTATAGTAATATCAAGCTCATCCATTCTAGGAAACCTCTTGCTGTATTTGCGATTAACGTCACTCATACTACGTCTAATGACATACAGTGTCAAATTAATTCCGAATTCCGGTTATGTCAGTGCCAAGTTATGTACTATTAGTTGTTTTTACTTTAATTGTGGATTTTTCCCATGCTATATCGGTCTTTGTGCTAATGAGCCTTATTCTTGCCCATATCTGCCCTGTTTGATTGAATCTAATACTCAGCACGGAGGGGTCGCATAGAGGTCTAGTGCGGGCGCCTGCTAAGCGCCTAACTCGGGTAACCGGGTTCGAGGGTTCGAATCCCTCTCCCTCCGCCACTATAATATAGGATAGCAATACTTAAAACATGAATACATATCACATATGGACTGTAGGTTGTCAAATGAATGAGGCGGACTCAGAAAGATTAGCGTCCGCTTTTGACCAAATTGGTTTGACCAGCGTGACAGACCCAGAGGATGCGGACGTGGTGGTGTTGAATTCATGTGTTGTCAGGCAAAGTGCAGAAGATAAAGTTATTAGTAAAATATCATTTTCTCAAAATCTAAAAAAAACTCACCCTGAACAAATGCTGGTGCTTATGGGATGCATGGTTGGGCCTGAATCCAAACTACTTTCTAGAAGATTCCCTGAAGTAGACATGTTTGTCCGCCCTCAGGAAATAAATCCGCTTTTAGATTCTATCTCAGAGAAAAGAAAAATCAGTTGGGAAGGTTGTGTAACTAATTATGCTCAGTCTTCCCCTGGGGTTAGCTGTAATGTTCCTATAATTCAAGGATGCGATTTTATGTGTTCGTTTTGCATAATACCTTATAGAAGAGGACGGCAAGTAAGTAGATCTATCCAAGAGATAGTTGACGAGATAAAAATATTGACTGATAGGGGTGTAAAAGAAGTGACTTTGCTGGGCCAAACAGTAGACGCATATGGGCATGATTTTGGTAATGGTACTGAACTGGCTGATTTGTTATTTAAGGTTCATGAAATAGATAATTTAGAGAGAATTAGATTTCTAACTTCTCACCCTTCGTTTATGTCTCAAAGAATTATCGAATCTATTAGGGATTTGCCCAAAGTTTGTGAAAATATTAATTTACCGATTCAAGCAGGGAATGATTTAGTTCTTGAACGTATGAGAAGACCTTATTCGACTGACCATTATAAAAAATTGCTGTATCAAATACGTAATACCATACCTGATGTTACTGTGAGTACGGATATTATTGTAGGATTTCCTGGTGAAACAGATGATCAGTTCCAAGAAACATTGAAATTGGTAGAAGACTTAGAATTTTCGAAAGTTCATTGTGCGGCATATTCCGTGAGGCCTGGAACGATCGCAGAACGACGATATGACGACGACGTCCCTCGTTTAACCAAAATTGATAGACGACAGACCATAGATGAAACCCAAAAAAAAATTCAAGAAAAGAACAATCTAAAATGCCATGGTTCAGTACAATCCGTACTGATTGAATCTAGAAGAAAAAACAATTGGATTGGAAGGAACCGAAATGATAAATTAGTGTATACTGGTTTGAATACCAAAGATTTATCAGGTCAGTTGGTAGATGTAAAAATTGACGAGACCAGCGCGTGGTCACTAAAGGGTTCTGTGACTAACGTAGGCTTCAGCGAATAAGTTGGAGGAACTTGATATATGACTATTGAAAATAGAGTATACACATTACCACTCACTGAAATTGAGCAAACTGCTTTTTGCGATACAGAAGATGCTCTTCCTGCACAATCACTTTCAGAAGAAATGAAAATTAATGTTAGATGGCAGACTATACCTCCAGAATATCTTCACATGAGTCCGGAAGAATTGGATGTTAAAATTGCTGATGTGCGGCAAAAACTTGGAGATAAAGTTACAGTTTTGGGCCATCATTACCAACGCGAAGAAATAATAAAATACGCTGATTTCCAAGGGGATTCATTTTTATTATCTAAAGAAGCCGCTGATCTCCCTAACGTTGAGTACATAGTATTTTGCGGAGTTCATTTTATGGCTGAGACAGCATGCATATTAGCTGAAGATTCTCAAACAATTATATTGCCTAACATTACGGCAGGCTGCTCTATGGCCGATATGGCCCCAATGGAAGATGTGGATGATGCTTGGAACGATATTAAGGCTATCATTCCTGGCGACAACTCTATAGTGCCATTAACATACATGAATTCTATAGCAGGAATTAAAGCATTATGTGGCAGAAACGGAGGAGCTGTGTGCACTTCTTCCAACGCCAAGAAAGTTATGTCTTGGGCATTGGAAAAAGGCGAAAGAGTGTTGTTCCTCCCTGACCAGCACCTTGGCCGTAATACTGCTTCCGATTTAGGAATACCATTAGATGAAATGATTCTTTGGAACCCGTTTAAAACATTGGGTGGTAATACAGAAGAGCAAATAATTAATTCCAAAGTTATATTGTGGCGGGGCCATTGCTCTGTGCATACAAGATTCACAAAACAGCAAATAGCTACTGCCAGAGAAAGATTTCCAAAAGTTAATGTCGTGGTTCATCCAGAATGCCCTAAAGAAACTGTTGAGGCAGCAGACATGAATGGTTCAACAGAATTTATAAAGAAAATGATTAATGAATCAGAACCTGGTAGCATCTGGGCTGTTGGCACAGAAATAAGCCTGGTTAATAGACTAGCTAAAGAAAATCCAGATAAAACAGTGTTTTGCTTAGATCCTGTCAGTTGTCCTTGCTCAACCATGTACCGAATACATCCAGCTTATTTACTTTGGGTGTTGGACTCTATTGATTCTGGAAACATAGTAAATCGAATTACAGTTCCTGCAGAAATTAAACAGTCTGCTAATATAGCACTACGGAGAATGTTGGAATTAGCGTAAATCAAGTAAGTATATTAGTCGCGTTTCCAACATTTAATTATTCAAGTACCAGGAGTATAGAGTGCATCAGTTACCGCTAGAAGTACATGAGTTAATAAAATTAGCTCTTCAAGAAGATCAAGCTTTTAATGACCCGACTACAGAATCTCTAATTGATAAAAATCTTAAAGTTAATGTTAATCTAGTTGCAAAACAACCAGGTATTATCGCAGGTATAGATGTATTTATAGCAGTACTTGGTTATATAGACACAGATTTGAAATTTCAAAGACTAATTCAAGATGGAGAAGAAGTTAAACAAAACGATACTATTCTAAAATTTAATGGATCTGCATACAGCATACTGCGAGGTGAGAGAACAGCATTAAACTTTATTCAAAGAATGAGCGGCATTGCTTCACAAACTCGTGAATACGTGAATATTATCGAGGATCTGAATGCAACAATTGTTGATACCAGAAAAACACTGCCAGGGCATAGATTTCTTGATAAATATTCAGTAGTTCAAGGTGGAGGGAGAAATCATAGATTTAATCTAGCAGATGGAATCTTAATTAAGGACAACCATCTAGTAGCACTGTCAGCATTAGGATTGAATAATACAGACGCTGTTAGATTGGCTATCAAAAATTCTTCACATACCATTAATGTTGAAATTGAGACTGAAACAATTGAAGAAGTTAGGTCAGCATTATCTGCAGGTGCACAAATAATAATGTTAGACAATATGGATGTAGATACTATGCGAGAAGCAGTGAAACTGATAAATGGTAAGGCTATAGTAGAAGCTTCTGGAGGAATTAATCTTAGCACAGTTAGGTCTGTGGCAGAAACAGGAGTTGACTTGATATCAGTGGGCTCATTGACTCATTCAGTACAAGGCTTGGATATTAGCTTAGATATAAAAAAATAATAGGAGAATTAAAAATGGCTAGATTAGGAAACATAAATAGAGAAGAACTTTCAGATGCAGATAAGCAGTATTACGATTCCATAGTTGGTAGCAGAGGGAGCGTTAGAGGACCTTATGGTGTTTTGCTACACAGTCCTGATTTAGCGTCTCGTATCGCGCATACTGGGACCTATGTTAGATTTGATCTAGACTTACCTGAATCATTAAAAGAGACCATCATTATTACAGCCGCAAGAGAAATTCGGAATCAATATGAGTTCGCAGCGCATGCTAGGTTAGCTAGAGCCGCAGGAGTATCAGAATCCACTATAGCTACTATAGCAGGAGGTAAACCGATTGACAGCTTGGAAGAAGACGAGAAATTACTTGTCACCTACGCTCAGCAGTTGATTCGTGATCATAAAATTAAAGATGAGATATTTGATGCAGTAAAAGACAAATATGGAATTAAAAAAACTATAGATATAACTGCTTTGATTGGACATTATCTATTGGTAGGCCAAATTCTTTCAGCATTCGAAGTTGACCTCGCTGAAGGTATGTCAGCCGAAATAACAGACTAGGTCGTATCTATGGCTACCCCGCATGGAGAAATATTATTTGGATGCTTGAACTATACGTGGGAGATGATAGATCTTGCTATTGCTGATTTGTCCTATGAGCAACTTATCCAAATGCCTACTCAAGATGTCAACTCAATAGCATGGACTCTATGGCATATGAGTAGAGTTTTTGATACGTTGATTAGCGTGCATTTGATAAATGTACCCCAGAAATGGACATCTGAAAACTGGGAATCCGAGTTTAATATACCCCTTGGTTTAGAAAATAGAGGAGTGGGCTGGAGTATAGAGGAAGTTGCCAAATGGGTGCCTCCACAGAAGCATATATTAATCGGTTATTATGAGTCGGTTAAGTCTCTTATGACAAGTTACATACAAGAATTGACACAAACTGAAGTTAATAAAACAGTTATGATTCCTCCTAATGTAGAACCTAACTCTTCTTTGGGATTCGCCCTTGGGAGGCGCTTATGGGATTATGTGACCCACGCTGGGCAAATTTCGTATATTAGGGGACTGATTGTAGGTCCTGGTTGGTATATACGCTGAGAATATTCATTGCTTAAAATGATATATCAATTAGACATGCTATCAATGATGATAGTTACTGGTCCATTATTAGTTAGGTTTACAACCATGTCAGATCCAAATTCACCAGTTTCTACTTTGTCTATTTGATCCCTACAAAGCTTTATGAACGTTTCATAAAGAGGCTTCGCAATGGTAGCATTTGCGGCATTTGTGAAATCAGGTCGACGCCCTTTAGTAACAGAAGCTGGTAATGTGAATTGACTAATAACAAGCAGATCGCCTTCGACATCTTTCAAAGAAAAATCAAAGTTATTTTCTTGAGATTCAAACAAGCGAAGTGACACAGTTTTATTGCACACGTACTCTGCATCTTTTAATGAATCGTTGTTAGTTATTCCCAATAAGATAACTAAGCCTTTGTCGATTTTGCTGACGGTTCTGTCATTTACAGAGACCGAGGCATTAATTACTCGTTGTATTAAGCCAATCAATCAGAAAATATTACTCTGATTTTGGAGTAGCAGAGGAGTTGCTAGTAGTTGAGCTATCGTTAGAAGAGCTTGCCGTCTTAGAGGTTTCTCCAGATTCATTAGATGTAGAAGTTGATGTCTCTTCTTTTTTAGATTGAGATTTTGGTGGTGAGTCCACAGGTGCCTTTGGTCTTCCATAATCAGTAGTATAGAATCCGGAACCTTTGTATATTACTGGGACGGAATGGAATATGCGCCTCCCGTTACCTTCACATTCAGGGCATGTACCTTTTCCTGCCTCAGCGAAAGTCTGTTTTAGCTCAAATTCACCACCACAGTCTTCGCATCTGTAATCGTATCTCGGCATGTTTTATTCTCCTGGATTCAATGATAAATATAAGCTATCTAGTTCGCTGTCTTCTTCGGCGTCTTGCTGCCCGCTGTTCAGCAATTCTCACTTTTTGAGCTTTGCTTCTGAAGAATCGTCTGTCTTTTAGTTCTCTAAGTATTCCAGCATGCTGAACAGACGCTCTGAACCTATTGACTAAACTCTCGGGGCTTTCTCCTTCTCTTGGGGTTACATACGCCATTAGTTTTATCCTTGATTATAAATTTAATATTTTGTTACTTCACGAGCCAACAATCTATCATATATGTTACTACTATTCAATGTTATCTGCTTTAAAAATGTGTATGATTATATAAAAATTAATGATAATAAAATGTAATCATAAGGTACGCAGGAGATAATTTGAGGGTTTGTATACCTGGCATGGCTAACGGCATCGGAGGACCCAATTCATTTAGGCGCTATATAACTAAAGGGCTAAATGATATTGGAATAGATGTGATACATCAATTTTCTACAGACGTTGATGTGGTTTTATTAATAGGCGGAACCAAGAATTTTAAATGGTTAGATACGCTAAAAACATCTGATATACCAATAGTGCAAAGACTGGGCCCAATCAACTGGTTGTATAAATTTGAATCAGTTTTGTCAAAGCATTATTGGATGAGTAGAATCAGAAACAATATTCTCTTTAAAATACAAAAAAAATATGCAAATTATAATATATATCAGAGCAATTTTTGTGCTAAGTGGTGGCATGATGAATTAGGTGATTCTCTAGTAAACCAATCAATTATTTATAATTCAGTTGATATATCTAAGTTTCCTCCTGTTGAAAATAATCGATCAGGAAAATTAAAGTTGATAGCTGTGGAAGGAAATTTATCATATACATCGTTAGTTAATAAAATCCCAATAACTTTAATAAATAGATTGAACGAAGTTGGTATTGATTCAACTTTGACGTTAGTTGGAGATTTAGATACAGTTACAAAAAATAATGTGAAGAAAATGCCTAATGTAGATTATCTTGGAGTTATTTCAAATAACTTGTTACATGGCGTACTTAGTAAGCATAATATATTCATATCTTCTGAAATATTACCTGCTTGCCCTAATTCTCCCTTAGAAGCAATGTCGACTGGATTGCCTGTAGTTGGATTTGATACAGGTGCATTATCTGAATTAGTTAGAGACAATGCTGGACTTTGTGCTAATTATGGAGCAGATCCATGGTTATTAGATTTACCCAATTATAACAATTTGGTTGATGCTGTACGGTTAGTTGACAGTGGGTTAGACACGTATTCAAAAAATGCAGTAAGTAATATAAATAAAAATTTCACCCTTAGTAAAATGACTGAAGAATATGTTAAAGTGTTTAAAACACTTACCTGAGTACCGTTATTTTGTACAGTAATAAAGTATTTTGAGGATAGTTGAATGGCGATTGATAACAAGGACCCTATTGAAGAAGAAGTAATGTTGGCTAATACTAGAGTTAAGTTACGTAAATCTGGAACAGGTGACCCTCTACTTATTTTACATGATGAAATGGGAAACTCTAATTGGCTCCAATTTCAAAAACAATTATCAGAAAACCACACAATTTATTCAATATCTCATCCTGGTTGCTTGGGCTCAGATCAACCAGAATGGATCATGAACATGCGTGATTTAGCCGGCTGGTACCTACAGGCAATAGACGAATTGGCTATCTCTCCAGTCAATGTTTTAGGTTTGTCAATTGGCGGATGGATTGCTGCAGAAATGGCAGTTATGTGTCCTACTATATTTAATAAAATGATTTTAGTAGGCGCCGCAGGAATAAAACCAGATGAAGGTGAAATCTTTGATATGTTTTCAGTTACTGCAGATGTGTTTCAAAGAAATTGTTTTTTTAACCCACCATCAGTTCCAGAATACCAAATAGTATGCCCAGATGATGTTTCAGAAGAATTAGCTATTGAATGGGAATATGCTCGTGAGTCTACTTGCCGTGTAAGTTGGAAACCTTACATGTATTATGCAGGCCTACCGAATTTACTTGATAGAATTAAAAATTTAGAAACGTTAATTATATGGGGAGATAACGACCAGATAGTACCGTTAAATTCAGGGAAGATTTACGAAAAAAATATCTCCAAATCTATTCTCAAAATTGTTAAAAACTGCGGGCACCGCCCTGAAATTGAAAAACCTGACGAATTTGTACGTTTGGTGTCTGAATTTTTGAAATAATTACTATAAAATTTTATTTAGAGGAGCTTTTTGATGTTAATTGGACACTTTACTGAACAACCATGGCAAGATGATACTTCTGGACTTATGGGCACTCAGAGTACTGATCTAGGTATTAGTAATTCTCACTATGACCCTCTAGTAGGCGCCGGATTATACAACCGTTATTTAGATGAAAAAATGTACGCTGAAGAAATGGGCTTTGAAGCATTTATGTTGAATGAGCATCATAGCACCCCATTTTGTATGCAAGGAGTCACTAATATAGGAGCGGCAATATTAGCCAGGCAAACTAAAAAAGCAAAGATAATAATTTTAGGCAATGTTTTACCTATTTGGGATGACCCATTATGGTTGGCTGAACAATTGTCTATGATAGATATGATCTCATATGGTCGGCTAGTTTCTGGATTTGTACGAGGAGGAGGAAGAGAGAGTTTCGCCCACAACGCTCCTCCTCACTTTAACCGTGAAAGATTCGAGGAAGCCCACGATTTTATAATAAAAGCCTGGACGGAGCCAGGTCCTTGGCGATGGGAAGGTAAACATTATCAATATAGATATGTAAATCCATGGGCTAGGCCTTTACAACAACCTCACCCACAAATTTGGATACCGTCTACCGTAAGTGTTGAAACTGTAAAATGGACAGCAGAGCATAGATATCCTTTGGTATTGTTAGCTACAAAATTGGAACCTACAAAAGACGCATTCCAGTTATATCATGATACTGCTAAAGAAAACGGCTATGAATCGGGTACTCAAAATTTAGCTTATCTATTTAAAGTTCACGTGGATGAAACTGAAGAGAAAGCTGATGAAGTGGCAAGAAAATTCTTGTCGGGAGTTAGTAACCCATTTCTGTCTGGGAATGAAGGACAAGTTAACCCAGCTATTATGGGCCTACCTGGTCATACATCTCGTACTTCTAATAGATTGCAAGCTGCAAAATTTGGACCAACTGGACGCTTTGGTACCAACAGACGACCTTATGAAGATCAAGTAAAAGACTTGACTATTATCAGTGGTACTCCCAAAACTGTTATTCCAAAAATTAAGCATGTTCTGGAATATTTGAGACCAGGAAGTATATTCTTCTGGGACGGTGATGGGGCTATGACTCATGAAGATCAAATGCGTAGCTTGAGGCTAATGGGAGAAGAGGTTATACCGGCGGTTAAAGAGATAGGTAAAGAATTAGAATTATTTAGCTCTTTTGAGGTTGACCCTGCAACTGGTAAGAAAATCAGTGCAGAAACTACGATTCTTTAAATTTGAGTTTAAGGAACATGTATTATAGAAATTAATTTGCTCAGAGATTCATTTTGTTCATTTTCCACTTTTATTTCTATAAGATTTAATCCAGCACTTAATGCCACCAAATGATTGAATGTTGCCACAATGTTGTTGCCATCTAGTTTTTCAATTTGTGTTGGTACTGGCATCTCCAAGATATATACCTTGGCGTTTGGAGATGTGATTCCAGATATTTTAACATATGATGAAGTTATAGTTGTCTGATTCAAAGGTTGTGTGATACTAAGGAATAAAGACTGAGGTGAAGTTTTAAATACATTTAAAACCTTTGAAGAATGATTGTTATTTACATCCGTGGACTTAACTGTGAAGGTGTTAAGCCCGATCCCTAGGTCCACTTCGCCATAGAACCCACCGTCATTGTTAGATTGAGCTGGGTCGTCATTTATAGTTATCACAGAACCTGGATCAGAGTCCCCATAAATTATTATAGAGTCAGATGAGAAAGAAGAGTTATCTTCAGGGCCTTTAACGTTTAGCATTTTTGTAAGTTTTATAGGTCCTGATATAGATGTAACCTCATCGTCGACTGTAGGAGTAGAGGTTGAACTTATATCTATAGGTTTGTTAGAGGAAGCTATAGATGGTGTAGGTTTTACATCATTATTACTCATCTTGTCAGGCAATATCGTAGGAACCGTAGTTTGTGGGAGAGGAGTAGAGCTAACTGAAGTTGGTTTAGGAGTGTCGTTCTGCATAGAGTTTGACGCGTAGGAATTACTTGAAGCGTTATCTAACGTTACTCTATCTAGAGCTGAGAAACAAGCTGCAGTTGATAGCGATAATAGTATTAAACCGCATAATATATGAGTCGATTTCATCATGTTACTGTATTTAGACATAATTTTCATTTTACTTTAATAATTGGTAATTCTAAAATGAATTCCGTGTATGAATTCATTTTAGAATTATCGCTGGCTACATTGATAGCGCCGCCATATCCCTTAGCTAACGTGTTTGCTATGAACAATCCTAACCCAGAGCTTGTTTTTTCTTGTCCTCTTCCGATTTCTGGAGTCCAACCACGGTCAAAAATACGTCTTTGGTAATCAGGTTCAATGCCAGGGCCGTCATCTCTCACCTTGACTTGGAAAGCATATTCATTTTTAGTCAAACATATTTCTATGAACTTATCGGCGAATTTCATTGTGTTATCAACTAAGTTTGTAACAATGTGTTCAATGGCTGCACTATTGGAAGACACTACACCAAACGATTGGGGGTCACTCCACCAAGTGATTTCCTTGCCAGTCTCCTTAGCTATCGGTGTATACCTATCTATTATTTTTCGAATTATTGCTTCTGGTTCAACGGGTTGAATTTCTGAAGAAGTCTTTGGTAACTCAAGTTGGATTAGTGCTTGAATATTAGACATCATTAATCTGAAATTTGGGACCTGACGCTCTATTTCATCTAATAAATCTATTGTACCCTCACTCTCTTCAACGTTATTATATTTTAGGGATGCTCGAAGCTCTCGTTCTTTCCCTAATATTCTACTGAGAGGTCGTCCAAGGTCATGGTGGAACATTTCAAAATATCTTTGGGTTACTAAGCTCCATTGTTCCATTGTTCCACGATCTACCCCTGTAGATGTTTTTTTACCAATGAATCTCGGAACCACGTAAGCAGCTGATATCAACGCAAACCCTAACAATGCGCAAAGAACTCCAGCGTAAGTAATGGGCTCTATCACTAAAACATATGGAAAATATTCAGTACTAAATAACGGAGAAATTAGTACTAGTACAATGCCAACTGATGACACAAACAACCCCAATAATTTACATAATCGTTGTAATGTAGGGTAGTTATACATTAGTAGTGATCAGGAGGGGACAGCCTGTATCCTTGATCTCGTATATTCATTATTAAGTCGCTTGCCCCAAATCGTATTCCCATTGTTTTGCCTAATGAATCTTTTATTTCCCGGATTCTAACTCTTAGAGATGCCCGTGCTTCTTCACCTTCAAAGTATCGTTCAAGTTTATTGAATGGTACCAATTCAGATGGGCTTTTATACCAAGTTATGGCTAATTCTTTTAATATTTCAAATTTGATTCCGTTTATATCATCTATCAATTGTGGAGAGGATCCTGGCTTATGTATAAAGACTACTTTGTTATGTATATCCAAGGATATTAATTCTCCCAATTTCATAATTTCTGGAGTATCACCTATTAATCTTCGTAGTCTTAGAATGACTTCGTCTGCCCCAGCTAGTTTATCGATAAAATCTACTGGAGAATTCCATTGGAGAGTTCCTCTTACGGCAATTTCTCGTTCTGGTCCTTGAGCGTATTGCGTAAACATTAGAACCGGTAGTCGGGGATATTGTTTGACAATTTTCTGTAAAATTTCTAATCCCTTGAATTGATCATCTCTGTGTTCGCCGAATCTCACGTCAAGGAGAATTCCATCAGGGTTGTTGTCCTCAATCGCATATAGTGCGTAATTTTCATAGTTGTCACCTGTTTTGGGAGTATCACCTAAATCTACACATAGTGTTCTCCATCCTTCTTCCTCCAATTTCCTACACATGTGTTTTACTATTGCGGATTCCCATTCGTCATCTATTACTAGTATTAACCCTTGTTTCTTTTTTGTATCCATGCTTAATTCAACCCTGACACTATTATATGTATATCATTTTAATTTATAATGAGTAGGTAATGCGAGTGTTTTGACTTGTTATTGTGCCGATATTGTATTTTTTCGGTATTTAAGTAGAAAGGAGTGACAAATGGAAATAGGCATCATCTTTCCACAGACAGAACTTAATGCTGGGAGGCAAGATATATTACAATTCTCACAACGAGCAGAACAATTAGGTTTTTCCCATATTTTTGTAGCCGATCATGTCTTAGGTGCTGACCCGGAAGTTCATGAACACGTGAGAGGACACAATTATACTCATAAAAGCATCATAAATGAGATATTTACTACTTTGGGATTTATGTCAGCTATTACCGATAGAATAAAATTAATGACGGGTATATTGATATTACCTCAGAGATCTACAGCTTTAGTAGCAAAACAAGCAGCAGAAGTAGCTATACTAAGTAATAACAGACTACGTTTAGGGATAGGTGTAGGATGGAACCATGTAGAATTTGAAGCACTAGGCATGGATTTTTCAAAAAGAGGTGCAGTGACTACAGAACAAATACAGGTATTGAGGAAATTATGGACTTCCAAATCTGTCAATTATCATGGTGATTGGCATCACATAACAGATGCAGGCATAAATCCATTGCCACAAGCTCCAATCCCGATTTGGCTAGGTGCCGGTAGTAGTTTAAGAGAAGGTATTCCAAAGGTTGTATTGGAGAGAGTTGCTAAATATGCTGATGGCTGGTGCCCAAGTTTTGGCCCTGGAGAAGAAGGACAGATAATGATTGATAAAGTTAACAATATAATGTTGAACAATTCAAGAGATCCAGCATCATTGTTGTTAGAAGGTAGAATTCGTACAGCCGGTAAATCTGATGATAGTATCAAAATAGAACTAGAGAAATGGCGAGAATTGGGCGCTACTCACATTGGTATTGAGAATAGAGGAGCTGGGCTTCAAGGTGTAGAATCACATGTGGAAGCTATGGAACATTTTGTAAATACAATAGGATTAGAATAATAAGAGGAGTTCGAGCAATGAGTTTTTATAGGATTTATACTGGGGACGATCAACAATCGCACATAGAAGAACTGGATTTGAAATTCGCTCCATTTACTGATATTGAGGGAGCATTTGGTGTTGGAACGGAGCTTATCCCGTCTAAAGGAATAACTTTTCGAGTTGCTGAAGCAGGGTATGAGTTAGAATGGCACTGTGCTCCAAGGAAACAGTTCACTATATCGCTATCAGGTACTGCAGAAATAGAACTAGGTGATGGAACTAAGCAAATAGTAAATCCAGGAGATGTTCTACTTGCTGAAGATTTGACGGGACAAGGCCATATAACGAGAGTGACAAGTGCAGAACCTAGAGTTCACGCAGTAGTTCACTTGTAAAACTACTGCATAAGAGGGATAACATCCTCAGCTACCCGAATACACTCTTCTATGTGTGGGAAGCCTGATAAGATAAATTCTTCTATCCCTAATTCTCTATACTTGGTCAGTTCTTCGGCTACTGTTTCTGGAGTACCAACAATTGCAGTACCGCAATTAACTCGTACTTCTGACAATCCATTCCATAAGTGTTCGGAAACTTTGTGGTCTTTGACTTTTTGAGATTGAGATATTTGTCCAACCATGGCAGTGCCTTGAGTGGATGTGTTTCTTTGCGCTTTTACTTTAGGATCAGCTTTCGATATTAATTCATCAGCAGCTCTCCAAGCTTCTTCATTTGTATTCCTAATTATTAAGTGTGTTCTCAACCCAAGTCGTGGAACTCTATTATTTGCGTAGAAACTCTCTTTAAGTTTGTTGATTAGTTCGGTGAATGGTTCTAATGGTTCAATCCAATTTAAGTGTACGTCTGCTAATTTACCTGACATGTCTATCGCCCTAGGAGAGGCGCCACCCAAATAGAAAAGAGGAGTATTGTTTATAGGTCTTGGTGAGCAATAAGCATTGTTGAGTTGATAGAATTCACCGTTGAATTGAACGGGTCCATCATTGTTCCATAGAGTTTGACATGCTTGAATGAACTCTATGGCTCGCTCGTAACGTGCGTCATGGTCGATATACTGTCCAAGTCTCTCAAAGTCATTTTGGATTCCGCCTGGCACAATATTTAAATCAATTCTACCATTGGATATTTGGTGCAAGGCACCTGCCATTTGCGCGAATAATCCCACTGGTATGAATCCAGGCCTTACGGCTATTAGGAATCGTATTTTTTTAGTAACAGCAGCGAGGGCGGTTGCTGTGGTCCATGTTTCTGCTAGGGGAGATTCTTCAAGAAATAAGCCATTGGCAAAGCGTGTTGGTATGAGTAAGGAATAGAAATTGTGCTTCTCAGCTGTTTTAACTACCTGTGACAGATATTCGAAAGTGGGTTCTCGTTCGGGAGACGCAGTGCCCGCGTGATATCCATCCCCATCTATTGGTATGAACCAGCTAAATTTAGTTTTGTTCATGTTTATACGTTCTCTTTTACTAAGCCTTCAAGTTCAAATACTAGGTCGGTTGCCTTCTTCCTTATTGTACCAAACACCCATAGTTACAGCTGCAACTATAACATTCATCATATCTCCGGACATCCACAATATCAGTCCTCCTATATGTTGATCTCTAAGAAGAGACATTGTAAATGGGCTATCTGCTGGATTATAAGCTGTGTAAAATGCTGTACTGGAAAATGTGATTATCGAACCTAAGAAAGTATTAGGGAAAATTAATAAGCCAAGAAATAAAATTCTTATCCCATAATGTAATTTGGATGTGTGCGGCTTACTATCAATCATCATCCACCAGAATAGCAGACTAGATACTATCATAGTGATATGCATCACTTGATGTATCAGGATATTCTCAACGGAAGCATTGTGAACAAAAGAAACTTGCCAGAAATACAAAGTGATTATGTATATTACTGCTGTAGCGACTGGATTTGTTATAAAGGAATAATAAACTTGGATTGTCTTAGACGATAACAGTGGCTTTATGATTTTTTGCCTACCCCAAGATGGAATACCTCTCAGTAACGGTGTCAAAGGAGTGCCCAGTAGCAATAAAGGAGGGAAAACCATTCGTAATAGCGCATGTTGAATCTGGTGAATCGTAAAACTATCATCAGCATAAAGATCTATGGGAGGTTCTAGTGCGATTAGTAACACTACTACCGATGCAAAAAAAGATACCCGTTGCCAATTAGATGGGCGATACCTAGGGTTACGATTGTTTTTTGTACCACGTATATAAAAAATTACCAACGCTATACAAATTATTATCGGTATTACATTTATGTAATACAAAGGAGTGGGTATACCTGCAAATCCTGTATGCAGTAAATTCATTTTAATCAACGGAATGTGATCGTCTTTTAGGAGCAGTTCTGAATATGATTATGGCTCCTATGACTATAATTAATGTGATGCTCCAGAATATGACTGTTCCATAGGTGAAGCTGGGAGTTTCTCTTATAAAAATATCTTCTAAAGGAAGAGATATTTTCCCAAGTTCACCGTCGATTGTTAGTGATGTCTGCCATATTCCAGGGGATTTCAAATTTAATTCAGCGTTGTAAATATTTGAATATGCATTTAAAGGCACTGCATGTGCCCATCCTGTTATGTTTGTAATAGGGTTTTTTACAGTGATTTTGAGGTCTGCTTCGTTTATCGAGCGATTTGTACTTGCTTCAAACAGTTGAATTGTGACAGTGGCTTTTTCCAATGCTATAGCGGAAACACTTTGATGGTAATAGAGTTTATAGGGAGAATAAACCAATTCTGTGTGAGAGTCTTGAGCGCTAAGTGTGTTGTTCATTGGTATTATTAAAAATAATATCAGGGGCAAGATTGCGTATATTACAATTTTCATTAGTTCTTTTCTTTTTATCTCGTTTACTACGCCACAGAGGCATGCCTCTGTGGCGTAGTAATATATTTACTTTATAATTGGTAAGTTTTTTTCCATATTCCTGGAGAACGTTCGGCATGAGTCATTAAAGGCCTAATTCTGGCTGTGTCGGGGTGGGCGTCTCGAATATCTTCCCATTCTTTAGTTTCAGAAACATTTTCATGCTCAAATTCATACACTACAGCGTAATCTGGTTCACCTGTATAGGCTTTCCAACGCCGTCCTCTAATCACCCCTGGTACGGTTTCATAGTTTGGTACATATATCTCGCTATACCATTTGTTCCATTCGGCCTCATTCTCTTTAGAAACAGACATTCTTCCTATTTGGAGAGCAGGAGCCATCTCTGAACCAGATATTTCTTCTGATAGTTCTGCTGGGTGAATCATTTCATATACATTATTGATTCTTGTAGTGGCAATTGCACGAGGACCGATTTTTTCAGCCCAGGGTGTTACAGGTCTGTTTTTGAATGCATCAGTTTCTACAACTTGAGCATTTTCGAATTCATAAATTGCTAAATGCTTTGGACCGCTCTTAACAGCTTCATATCGAGCACAATTTAAGATTCCTGGCACTGACATCAATTCTTGTAAATGTTCTTCGTTATACCATTTGTTAAATTCTTCTTCGTGTTCAATTGGTACATCACAAAATACCATCATAAGTCCGGTTCCTTTCTTTTTTACCATTCTCTCATCTCCTGCCATTTTGAGTTTAAGATCACTCTATATTAAGAGTAACATATTAAGATCACTGAACAAACATGGTTATAAAAATTGTAATTTAAAGTAACAAAACTAGATTGGATTGTATTGTATTGGATTGCGTTGTTTGGTCTTTGGCAAATTTGGTTATTCTGAAACTATGTGGAGGGCGCCTATAAAAAATTAAATTAACCTACAAAGGTTGAATAAAGAGTTAAAAGTCCTGCGAGTCCTACAACGATGTAGACTACTCTTGATATTGGTACTACTTCACCGAAGTTTTTGCCACCACAAATTGTAGCGACGAGGTCGAATTTTAAGAGACCAACGAGTCCCCAGTTTAATGCTCCAACGATAGCTAATATACCAGCTACCATAGTTACTAATTCCATAGTTTCCTCCTGTATAGTAGGAGCCCTCCATATTCATTGATATCATTGATAGTGAGCATTCGTCAACATAATATCGGCTTTTTAGGTTTTTTGGGATACCCTTGCTCCAACAAAGATAGAAACAGATTTACATAATTATTATAAAGTGTCTACTAAACAATTAGCGATATCAGGCTTAATTGTGCTACTCTGAGGTATATTATAGTTAGAGAGAGGATTAATTGACGGATTGTTGCTTGGAAAAAACCTACTTTGAAAAAGACATATATTTGGCAAATTTTTTAGATAAACATTCCATAACGAATTTGGAAGAGGCTTATTTGATGCAAAAGCAATGGGTATCCTTGTTTGATGAACATTTTGGAGGTGTAAGTGGATACAAGTTAGCTTACACAACAAAAGTTATGCAAGAGAGAGTCGGATTAAATAGCCCGGCATATGGACTACTGCCGACAGACAAAGTGTATTATGAGGGTCAAAAACTTTATAGGTCAGATTATTATAAATTAGGATTTGAAGCTGAGATTGCACTCAAGATTGGTGAAGACATTACTTCGGATGAAAATATCAGCGATATAGCTAAATTGAGTAAAAAAATATCTATGATAGCTCCAGCATTTGAAGTTATTGACGGACGAGCAGATCCTAGTATGAGCAATGAAGAAAGATTATTATTAAGTGTTGCAATGAATATATTCAACGAAGGTATAGTGTTAGGAGACTGGATAGAAAATTGGGAATCCATTGATCTACCGAATATCCATTGTTCTATGAGCATTAATGAGAGCGTAGTCGGTACAGGCATTGGATCAGACGTTATGGGGAACCCATTAAATTCCTGTTTGTGGTTGATTAATGAACTCAAATCCCAAGGGAAAGGATTGGAAAAAGGAATGATTATAATTACAGGAAGTTTGATTAGTCCCAAAATGGTTGATGAAGGTGATGTAGTAAACATTGATATGAGCGAATTGGGTCAAGTTAACACTTTGGTTATATAGCGTATACAAGCTGTTAATACGCTATTAAAGCGTATTAACAGCTTGTATTATGTTTAATAAGTTATTCCCCATTGCTCGACCATTTTAATCATTGACTTGGCCGTTTCTTCATGTGCTACATCTACCATATCTCCATTATATGTGACAGCAGCACCACCTTCCTGGCGCATCTTATTCATTGCCTCTATCAAGCCCTTGTAGTGCTCAATTTCTTCTTTTGATGGAGTAAATACTTTGTTTACAACTGGTACATGATACGGGTGTATTAAATTCATTCCGGTGTATCCGAGTTGTTTGAGTTGTACAGCCAATTTTTCCAATCCATCCAAATCGTGTATATCGAACCAGCCACCACTCATCGGGTAAGGAATTTGTGCTGCCCGTGCATCTATTAAGACTTTAGATTTTAAAAATAATGTTTCCATTCCTTCGGGTGTCCATTGGAATCCTATTGATCTAGCGGTGTCTCCGCCTTTTCCACCACTGCCTCCCATGTGCGTGATTCGGTTGGATGCAGTTGCAATACTATATGATTCTCTGATTGCTTGAGCCGTTTCTAGCCCTGGATCTACTAAAACGCTTCCTTCCGGTATGCCAGCTCTTTTCTCAAACAACTTTAGTAAAACATCTATTTCTATAATGTCGCGCGCGGTTTCGACTTTCGGTAGAATGATCCCATATAAATTTTTGCAAACAATAGCTTCTAAGTCGTCTCCTGTCATTCCAGTTTCTAGTCTATTTACTCTAACAAACAAGACCGGATTTACCCCACCTAGTTCTTCCAACATTTTTCTAACTATAGTTCGAGCTTGTGATTTTTCTGGTTCAGGCACAGAATCTTCTAGATCCAATATGAGCGCATCGGATCCATATTTGGGCGCTTTCCTGATCCATTCCTCATTATTACCTGGGACGTAAAGAGATGACCGTATTGGCTTAGCTTTTATATTCATAATACCCTTCCTTATTAAATTACATTTTTAGATTGCAGATTTTCTATTTCAGATTGAGATAAATTTAATATTCCTTCAAATACCTCATTATTGTGCATGCCCAATGTAGGAGCTCCATTCAAAACAGGCAATATCTCACCGTCGAATAGAACAGGAAACCCTGAACCTACTCCTGGAACAGGTTCAGTTAAACCTGCGTGGAATAAATCACCTAAAGACCCTCTGTTTCTAAAATGAGGATCGGCCATTACTTCTTGGGCTGTCCTCACAGGGCTGCAAGGTACATCATTAATTTCTAGCAAAGAAATTAATTCATCTCTACTCAAATCTCCAACCCGTATTTGAATTTCATTCCTTGCTTCTTTTACATTATCAACCCGTTTCTGAAAGCCATTGAATCGTTGATCCGTTATAAGGTCAGGGGCATTCAATGCATTCATAAGTTTGTTCCACTGGTCGTCACTTGCCACAGTGATGATAACTTCCCCATCTGTTCCGTTATAAAGTCCTGTTGGGCCACCTCTGCTATTATTCCCAGTTCGTAGAGGTATCCCGGCGTTGAGATCTTCTTCTAAGTTTTCCATAAACATCAGAGCAGCCAAAGTGTCTACCATTGATACATCTAAATACTTGCCTTTACCAGTCTGGTTTCTGTCCATAATTGCTCCTAATATCGAATAGCAAGCAAAGATTGGAGTGACTAAATCTCCGATGTAAAAACCGACTCGTGTAGGAGGTCCATCTGGATTGCCATTTATATCCATGAGTCCGCTCATACCTTGAATCTGTGGGTCATGCGCGGGTTTAGATGCATATTCTCCGGATTGTCCATATCCAGAAATAGAACAATATATGATATCAGGTTTAACTTTTTTGACATCTTCGTAAGCTAAACCTATTTTGCGCAAAGAACCTGGAGCTAAATTTTCTAAAATAACATCTGCAGTTTTTGCTAAATCTAAAAACATTTGTTTACCTTCAGGGGTTTTTAAATTCAAGGTAACGCTTTTTACTCCTTGAGTGCGTTTTAAAAACCGAGTGGATATGTAATCTGCAGAAGTTTGAGTAGCATGTATACCGTCAGGCCCTGCAAAAGGTCCATTGCCTCTAACTGGATCTCCTTTTTGAGGGATTTCTACTTTTATAACTTCAGCTCCAAATCTTGCTAAATTCATACTTGAGTATGGACCAGCAAGAAATACGGTTACTGCTAGTACCCGAATATTTTTCAATGGCTGCATGTTTTCTCCTGTGGCTTCGATAAATTATTTACATTCTATATTTGATTTGGTGATGTGGCTAGGTGACATATTATGGTAAAATTACATGAATTGTATATGAGAGGCATAAAATGGCAGTAAATATAGTTTTATCACAAAGAGAATATAATGTAGTGGGTACGAGACCTGTTCGTCATGATGGAGTTGATAAGGTCACCGGTAGAGCCAAATATGGAGGTGATTTTACCACTAGTGGATTGTTGTTTGGTAAAGTTTTACGAAGTCCTCATGCGCATGCAATTATTGAATCAATAAACACTGAAAAAGCAGAGAAACTTGAGGGTGTAATTTCCATTGTAACGGCTGAAGATTTACCTGTTTCAAGTATGACCAAACCGTCAAGAAGCTTAGTTTTAGAAAGTAATAATATATTGGCTGATAAAAAAGCATTATATAAAGGGCATGCAATTGCTGCTGTTTGTGCAGCGAACTCGCATGTGGCCGAACAAGCCATTGGCTTGATTGAAGTGAAGTATAAAGTTCTTGATCCTGTTATAGATGTTAGAGATGCCATGAAAAAAGATGCGCCATTATTGCACGATGATTTGACTACTAGAGAATTAGGAGAAGATTCCGGAGTTATTAGTAATGTAGCCGCTCACTTACAATATTCTCTTGGTGATATCCAGAAAGGATTTGCGGAAGCGGATATAATTGTTGAAGAAGAATTTGATACTTGCACAGTGCATCAAGGCTATATCGAACCGCATAATGCGACCTCTTTTTGGAATTCTGATGGCCACATTACAGTTTGGTGCAGCACTCAAGGTTCCTTTACTGCTAGAGAAAAAATAGCAAAAGTTTTAGACATACCCGTTTCCCAAGTAACAGTTGTGCCAATGGAAATTGGAGGAGGATTCGGAGGTAAAATACCTGTATATTTAGAACCCATCGCAGCCTTGTTGTCAAAAAAATCAGGCGCCCCTGTTAAAATATTAATGAGCAGAGCAGATTGTTTTGAATCAACGGGACCTACTTCCGGATCTTACATCAGAGTAAAGATGGGAGCTAAAAACGATGGCACGCTGGTTGCGGCTCAAGCATATTTAGCTTATGAAGCCGGAGCATATCCTGGTTCTAATGTGAGTGCCGGTGGCCAATGCATATTCGCTCCTTATTCAATACCAAATATGGAAGTAGATGGGTATGATGTTGTTGTTAATAAACCTAAGACTGCTGCATATAGGGCACCTGGAGCACCTAACGCAGCCTTTGCAGGTGAACAAGTGGTTGACGAAATTTGTGCAAAACTTGGAATTGACCCTGTTGAATTTAGAATTAAAAATGCTGCTACAGAAGGAACCAGGCGAATTGATGGGCCTTTATTTTCTAATATAGGAAATTTAGATTGTTTAGATGCTGTCCGTAATTCAGAACACTATAATTCTCCACTTGAAGGTAAGTATCAGGGTAGAGGAGTGGCATCAGGGTTTTGGTTTAATATAGCTAAACAGTCTAGTTGCTCATTAGCTGTAAATGCTGATGGAACCTTGAGCTTAGTGGAAGGTTCAACAGATATCGGAGGAACTAGAACTTCTATTTCAATGCAAGCGGCCGAAGTACTAGGCATTCCAGTGGAAAACATACATCCCACAGTTGGGGACACTGATTCCGTAGGATATACGTTTCTTACCGGAGGGAGCAGGGTTACTTTTGCCAGCGGTTGGGCCGCCTTTGAATGTGCTCAATTGATTAAGAGCCAAATGGAAGGTAGAGCTGCCCAAATATGGGGAGTTGAATCTGATGATGTGAAGTTAGAAAACGGAGTGTTAAAACATAAATCTGACACTGAACTATCATTCACATTTGATGAATTGTCTGCAAAATTAAATGATACCGGTGGACCAATATCAGCTCAGGCGAGCGTGGATCCCAAAGGAGTTGGGGGAGCATTCAGTACCCATATTGTTGATGTAGAAGTAGATATTGAGACAGGTAAAGTCACTATCTTGAGATATACTTCTGTCCAAGATGCAGGGAAAGCAGTACATCCAAGTTACGTTGAAGGACAAATGCAAGGTGCAGCTGTCCAGGGGATTGGATGGGCGCTTAATGAAGAATACAATTATAATTTGAAGGGTGGTATGAATAATTCCAGCTTCTTGGATTATCGTATGCCTACTTCCTTAGATCTTCCAATGTTGGATACCATTATTGTCGAATGTCATAATGAGCATCATCCATATGGAGTTAGAGGAGTGGGAGAAGTGGCTATAGTTCCGCCGTTACCAGCCATAGCGAATGCGGTAAGAGCTGCGATTGGGTGCAGAATGTATAGTTTGCCGATGTCTCCACAGAAAATTCTAAAAGCTATATCAGTTATATAAGAACTTAAAACATGTTATTAGGGGAGTGTTCACCAAACACTTCCCTAAACACTTCCATTATTTCTCCAAGTGTTGAGTATTCACTTACGCATTCAATGATTAACGGCATTAAATTTTGTTCAGATTTTGCTGCTATTTTCAAATCACGTAGCTTTCTTCTGACCGCAGTATTGTCTCTGGTACGCCTTACTTCTTCTAAAGTTTGCACTTGCTGTTCAAAGCCTTTCGCATCAACCTTTAATAGAGGAATTTCTGATGAGTCTTTAGTCTTAAATTCATTTACTCCAACAATTACTTCAGACCCATTATCAATATTTAATTGAGTCTGATATGCAGATTCTGTTATTTCTCGCTCAAAATAGCCACTAGTTATGCCATTTAATACTCCTCCAATACTATCTATTTCCTTGAAGTATTTATAAGCTTTTTCTTCCATTGCTTCTGTCAGAGATTCTACGAAATAACTACCACCTAGAGGATCTACGAAGGAACTAATATTTGTTTCGTATGCTATTATTTGTTGAGTTCTTAAGGCTTGTATAGCAGACTCTTCTGAGGGTAGTGCCCACGCTTCGTCCTTGCCATTGGTGTGTAATGATTGGCACCCTCCTAGTACTGCGGCCAATGCTTGAATAGTCACTCGAGACACGTTATTTTCAGGTTGTTGAGCAGTCAGAGCTACTCCAGATGTTTGTGCATGAAACCGCATCCATGTAGACCGGTCATTTTGTGCACTATATTTGTTTTTCAATGTTTCTGCCCAAATTTTTCTGGCAGATCTAAACTTAGCGATTTCTTCAAAAAAATCGTTGTGTACGTTAAAAAAGAAGCTTAGTCTAGGAGCAAAGTCATCTATTTTCAAACCTCTTTCGAGCCCATGATCGATGTATGTGAATCCGTTTGATAGAGTGAATGCTAATTCTTGTAATGCGGTAGCCCCCGCTTCACGGATATGATACCCGCTGATACTGATAGGGTTCCATAAAGGCATGTTTTTATTTGAAAACTCTAAAGTGTCAGTTACTAATCTCATTGAAGGTATTGGAGGAAATATATATTCATTTTGAGAAATGAATTCTTTAAGTATGTCGTTCTGTAAAGTTCCTCCGACACGAGATATATCGATTCCTCGTTTTTGAGCTGTGACTATGAACATTGCCCATATAATTGGTGCAGGGCTGTTAATGGTCATAGAAGTGGTTATTTTATCAATAGGGATCTGGTCAAAAAGACGTTCCATATCTAAGAGTGAACTTATAGAAACTCCGCATCTTCCGAATTCACCAAAGGCTTTTGAGTGGTCTACGTCGTACCCATACAAAGTTGGCATATCGAATGCAACACTAAGGCCAGTTTGTCCATTATTTAGTAATAATTTGAATCGCTCATTTGTTTCTTGAGGAAGGCCGTACCCTGCGAACATACGCATAGTCCACAATTTATCTTTATATCCACCTGGATATATGCCTCTTGTAAATGGGTATTCACCTGGGTTTGATAAATGCTTCTGTTTTATGTCAGAAGCGGTGTAGTATTTTTGTTGAGATAGGGATTCACTTGTTTTAAAGTTCGGATTTGAGCCATTATCAGATTCCATGCCGATCTCCAGTACTATACAATTTTTAAATATCTTCTCTTGCCAATTTTTATCACAGTTCCAGAAGTAAGATTTGTTGCGATTGTAGTTGTTCCGATGTCTTCAGTACTGCCGTCTGGGTTGATTATTTGGACAGCGTTCTGTTTTAGCAATCTTTTTAGTTCGCTGTTGCTTGCAACGATATTTGAAGCTAATAATATATTACCTATATCAGCATTGTCTGTATTGTCGACTAAATTGTATATGGGTATGTTTGTCGGAATACCTTTATTTTGTATTACATTTTCAAAATTATTTTGACTATCATTAGCAATTTGTTTATTAAAAAAGTCCATTGTAATAGTATGTGCTAGAAGTTTTTTATAATCCATAGCATTATCTAATAAAGCACTCTCCATGATTTTCAGCTCTGTCAAAGGTACGTCGGTTAAAAGTTCAAAGTAGTTTGTGATGCAATCATCTGGTAGCGACATAATTTTACCGTACATATCATCAGGTGTTTCATCTAAAGAAATATAATTATCTAAGCTTTTACTCATTTTATTGACACCATCAGTTCCGACTAATATGGGCATCAGAAAACATTGTTGTGGTTTCATGCCATTTAGCTGTTGTAATGTCCTACCGACGAGTAAATTGAACATTTGGTCAGTACCTCCGAATTCGACATCAGATTCAATTGCCACAGAATCATACGCTTGAAGCAGAGGGTACAGGAATTCTGTGATGGCTATTGGCTTATGTTCTTTAAATCGATGTGCGAAATCATCCCGTTCTAAGAATTGAGCTACAGTGAATTTACTTGTCAGTGTTATTACATCGCTTAATCTGAAATCACCAAACCATTCACTTTGCCAAACCACTTCAGTTTTTTCTTTATCTACAACTCTAAAAAATTGTTTCAAATAAGACTCTGCGTTTATTTTTACTTGGTCATGGGTTAACATAGGCCTGGTAATGGACTGGCCACTTGGATCTCCTATTTGGGCTGTCCAGTCACCCACTATTAATATCACCTGATGGCCTAAGTCTTGTAATTGTTTTAATTTTCTTAAACCTACGACATGCCCTAAATGAATATCGGGCCTAGATGGGTCGAATCCCATTTTAAGGCGTAACTTTTTCCCAGAATTCAATAGTTCAACAAATTCTGTTTCTGAGATAATTTCTTTGACGCCTCTTTTTGTTATTGTTGATAGAGTTATATCATCAATCATTGTTATTCCTTATCGTGTGTGGATAAGATTTGCAGTGCATCAACTACATCTTGCTTGATTTGTTCTACTAGCAATTCAATTGATTTAAATTGAATTTGTTTTCGGATTTGTTGTACGAATTTGATATTCAGTGGTTTGCCATATAAGTCATCAGTATAGTCTATGATGTAAGTTTCTATCAGGCGTTGCTTTAGTCCAAACGTGGGTCTGACACCAATACTAGTTACAGATTTGTATAAAATGGAGTGTATTTCGGTAATGGTTGCATATATCCCATCTTCTGGCGTTATAACATTGTTGTCTATATTCATGTTGGCAGTGGGATAACCGAGTTCTCTACCTCTTTTATTACCATGCACTACAATCCCAGTTATATTAAACTTACGTCCTAAAAGAATATTTGCAGTTGAGATATTGCCATTTAGTAAACATTCTCTTATTCGATTACTCCTCACCGGTTGATTGTCAATTAAATAATCTTCTATCGTGTGAACCCAAAACCCTAATTTTTTTCCTAAATTTGAAAGAAAAGCTACATTGCCTTGTCTGTTTTTACCAACTGAGAAATCTTTTCCGACTACGAATCCTAATGGTCTGAATGATTTGATTATGGTGTCGCAAAATTCTTCTGCAGATAACTCAGAAAATTCCTTTGTAAAATCAATTAAATATACGTCTTGCACGCCATATTGCTTAATCAATGAAACTTTTTCTGATGTTGTTGTTATCAATTTTGTTGGATTTTCAGGGTTTAGTGTCTTACTTGGGTGTTCCGAAAAAGTAACTGCAACAGGTTTTATTTTTCCAGAACAATGGTCTATCAGTTCATTGATAAGCCTTTGATGTCCTTTATGCACACCATCGAAAACTCCAATTGCTACTATAGACTCTTGCCCTTCAAGAAAAGATGTATTTTTAATAAAATTCATTAAATCCTTAAGTTTAGATATAGGGATTTTATGTTAAAAATGTTAGCATAGTAGTCCTTGGTTATCAATTTCAAAATAATCAGTAATTCAGGTATTGATATGAGAGTAATTGGCGGAATTTCAGGAGGGTTAGTATTAAAAGGGCCAGTTGATGGTAGCGTTAGGCCGACTACTGAAAGAGTTCGAGGAGCAATATTCAATATATTATCTGGTGAAATTTATATCAACAAGAAGATTCTAGACCTGTTCTCAGGGACGGGAAGTTTAGGAATAGAAGCATTGAGTCGAGGTGCTTCGCACTGTGATTTTGTGGAAAAGAACCCCAAGCAGTTAGAAATTTTGAAGACAAACTTGGGAGTTACAAATTTTTTAGAATGCGCCTCTTTGTATCGGCAAGATGCTTTTAAATTTTTAGAAAGCCTGGAAGGGCCATATAATATGATATTGATGGATCCTCCATATAAATTATCTAACCTGCCTTCGTTTATGGAATACTTATCTAGTAACAGCCAGCTTTTTTCATCAGAGACTATCATTGTGATTGGACATTCTAAAAGAATGCCTCTAGATGAATCATATGGTACATTAAGTTGCATAGATTCAAGAAATTATGGTGACAATGCGATTAAATTATATAAATCTATGGAAGGTAAATAAATGGTGACAGCTTTATATCCAGGAACTTTTGACCCAGTAACCGTTGGACATTTAGATATTGCTCAGAGAGCGGCAGCTTTATTTGAAAAATTAGTTATTGGAATTTATGAATTGCCTGATAAAAACTTATTGTTCAATACTCAAGAGAGGACACAATTATTTCAGGATGCAGTAAAAGACATACCAAATATCGAAATCAAGGTCTTCGATGGATTGGTCGTCCGTTTTGCTAAAGAAATAGGTGCAAATGTAATTGTTAGAGGACTAAGAAGTGGAACAGATTTTGAATATGAGTTTGATATGACTTTCATGAATCGCCGGTTGCAACCTGATGTTGATGTGGTTTGTTTAATGACATCTCAAGAATATAAAATGTTCAGTTCTAGCTTATTGAAAGAAGTAGCTAGGCTAGGAGGGGATGTCAGAGACATGGTTCCTGATGGCGTAGTTACTGCTTTAAGTGAAAAATTTCGAAAAAATACATAAATTTGTTGATCAAAAGTGTTGCAACCGAATAATTAAGAATAGTAGTATCCTGTTAACGTGAATTTTGGTGATTGAGGTGATGTGTGGATATTATAAACATTTTAGATAGATTGGAAACTTTAATTAATACTAGTAGAAAAGTTCCATATACTGACAGTGCGATAGTTGATAGAACTAAAATTATTGAGCTCTTGGACCAGATGCGACTTAACATACCCCAAGAAATTAAACAGGCATCTGAAGTCTTGCGTGAAAAAGATCAAATCCTGAATGTAGCAGTTATGGAAGCACGTACCTCCAAATCTGAGGCCGAAGCTGATTTCTTATCTAAATTGAATCAATCAGTATTAAATCAAAAAGCTGAAGAATTATATAATGACGCTGAATCAAAGGCATCGAAACAACTGGAACTAGTCGAGCAAGAATGTAGAGCCAGGCGTATTGAAGCAGATACGTACGCACTAAAGAGCCTTAAGGAATTGGACCAGGAATTAAATAAAATAGCCGGTTCTGTGCGCAAAGGAATAGAATTGCTAGCAAACAATGCTAAGCAGTCTGAGCAAATTAACAGCGCAAATGGGCTTATGGCAAGTATAGCCTCAGATTAGCCTGCGTTTCATTTTTTGGTAACATGTTGCTTTAGGCAAAGTTTTAGGTGATACTGGAGTTGCGCGCAATCCCCTCCCTCCCAGTTAGGAAGAGTTTAATGCTAGAAATGACAATAGACAGTATAAGAGTAAGTCCAATGAACTATCAAAGGATTGTAATACTCAAACAGAAAGATGGTGAGAAGTATCTTCCTATATGGATTGGACCACAAGAGGCAGATGCAATTGCTGTCAAACTTCAAGATATGTCAGTGCCACGTCCATTAACGCACGATTTGGTGTGTTCGCTACTTGAAGTGACATCTATAACAATCAAACATATATTGATAAATAACCTTGAAAGCGACACTTTTTACGCTAAGATCTTTTTCGAAATATCAGATAAAGTGGAAGAAATAGATTCACGGCCCTCTGATGCTATTGCTTTGGCTGTTAGAACAGGATCCCCTATTTATGTCGAAGAAGATGTCATAGAAAAAGCAGGTGTAAAATTAGATGAAGATGGAAAACCAATAACTACATCACCTTCAGCGCAAAATTTAGAAAAACCTGAAATTCGTGAAGAAGAATTAAAAAGTATGTCAGCATTCACGGAATTCATTAACAATTTGGATCTTGAAGATTTTGATCAAAATAAATAGGTAGTATTATTTATCTTTTTAAGTAATTAATAGAAATAGGATTTTAAGTAATTATAATTTGCTACTAAAACAACCAAAACTAGATTGACGTAAGAGAAGGTGACGTGATACGATTTTTGACGTTTTGTAGGCACTGATGTCTAGGCTAATTAACGCACTGAAATTTGCAGGATTGGGATGGTACATTGCAATTTGCGTGATTACAGGAACAGTAAGTGGCGTGGCTGCGGATAGAATGTTAGGCTTAGCACCGTTATTCACGATAATTGGAGTGTTAACGGGCTCTGTAGTGGCTTTTTGGGGCCTTTATAGAATGGTAAAACAGATTGTAAATAAAAAAATGGAGACTTAATTGACAGGTTCCATGAAAAAAAAGATCACGTGGTTGGTCATTGTGGTATTGGTTGCGCTCTTAGTTACTGGTTTTATTAACGGAGCGATAGGATCGGCTATATTTGGACAAGAAAGATATTTAGAAAAGCCAGCAATCCATCTTCCTCCTCAGCCGATATTCCCACAATCTGTAAGAGACTATCACTTAGGATATGGCACCGAGGAGCATTCTACAGAAAAGCCTGAAAAAGAATCTCATGCATCAGATGAGCATAGCGCTAGTGGTGACAAGCATGATAATCTAGAATCTCATAGCACTGAAAAACCTACTGACGAACATCATGCAACTCCTTTGGGGCTAATGGACTTCGCAATAACTAATACTTTGGTTTCAGCTTGGTTCGCGAGCTTAGTGATGATACTACTATTCGGATTAGGGGCCAGAAAAAAACAATTGATCCCTGGTAGATTGCAGAGCATAGTAGAAATGATGTTTGAAATGTTATTGGGATTTGCTAGTAGCGTTCTAGGCCCAGAATTGGCTAGGAAAGTGTTTCCGGTAATAGCTACGATGTTTTTCTTCGTGCTGTTTAACGCTTGGCTTGCGTTGCTACCGTTCTACCAGTTTCTTGGATTTATAAACGAATCAGGAAGCATTGAAGCACATTTCATAAGACCAGCTGGCACTGACTTGAATATGCCATTGGCACTTGCTTTGGTTTCCTTTGTTTTAGTGGAATACTGGGGAATAAAATCTCACGGATTAGGATACTTCAAGAAATTTTTTGCTTTTGGTAAAATCATTCGGCTAAAACCTTCAGGAATTATAGACGTGTTTGTAGGATTGTTGGAATTGATTAGCGAATTAGTTAGGATCGTAAGCTTTACATTTAGATTATTTGGTAACATGACTGCGGGAGAAATATTAGTCGTTATGGTTACATTCTTAGTGCCTTTTATCGCAACGCAATTTGTATTTGGGTTGGAAATACTGGTAGGGCTCATACAATCAATAATTTTTGCAGGATTGACGCTGGTATTCATATCAGTAGCAACGAGTCATGAGGAACATTAAATTTATTTAGTTAATATTGAGCGTAGGGAATTATTTCCTGAAGCTTAAGATCGGCTGGTAGTCGAATAAAATGAATTACATAGGAGAAGGAACTTATGGAAGCTGAAGCAGCTAAATTTTTAGGAGCAGCCCTTGCTATTGCGTTGGGTGTTGTTGGGCCAGGTGTTGGTATCGGTATATTAGGAGCAGGAGCTATGGGAGCCATCGGGAGAAATCCTGAGGCGGCACCCGCAATAACAACAAATATGATATTAGCTATTGCGTTCGCAGAAGCACTAGGTATTTATTCACTGATTGTGGCAGTTATACTTTTGTTCGTTGTTTAATAGAATAATTGTCTATTTAGTTTAAGGAGGAAAATATGACTGAACTAGGTTTAAATATTCCTAGTCTTGTCGCGTACTTAATAAACTTTGTAGTGCTCTTGGGTATACTGTTAGTATTCGCTTACAAGCCTCTGATCAGCGCGATTGATCAGAGGGCTGAGCGAATTAAAGAGAGTCTCGAAGCAGCAGATAAAGCTCAAGAAGATGCAGAAAGTTCTAGAGTAGGAATACAAGCACAAATTAACGAAGCTAGAGTAGAAGCACAGAAAATATTGGATCAAGCACGAACAGCTGCTGAAAGGTTTAGGCAAGATGAAATGACAAAGGCTCAAGAAATCGCTATGGCATTTCAGGAGCAAGCTAGGCTTGGCATACAAAATGAAAGAAATGCCGCTATACAAGAGATAAAAATTGGATTTGGTATATTAGCTATTGATGCAGCAGAAGCAATAGTTAAGCAGACACTAGACGCCGGTTCTCATGAAGAATTGATCAATAGAGTCCTTGAAGATAGCACCAGCGGGCGAGATAAATAATGGCTTTAACTAAATCTGGAAAACGTTATGCTCAGGCCTTATTTGAATTAGCTTCAGAAGGCAATGTTGTAGAAGCTTGGGCAATTCAACTTGAATATGTTGCAGAAGTTCTGAACAATGCGGAATTTTTAGCATTTTTAAATCATGCAAAAGTTCCGGATATACAAAAACAGAAAGCTATTGGAGAAGTCTTTAAAGAAACGGATCAGTCTATACAGAATCTGGTTTCGTTGCTGGTAAAGAATTCCTCAATGGAATGCGTTACGGATTTGGTAAAAAACTATTCTGGTTTACTCGATCAATACCTAGGTAAACAGAGGATTACTGTGACCACTGCTGTACAACTAGAAGACAACCAAATATCTAATATTAAAAACGTTATCGCAAAAATTGTAGATAAAGAAGTTGTCTTAGATGCTAATGTGGACGACTCTATTATTGGTGGAATTATTATTAAAATTGGTGACCAACTATTAGATGGAAGTACAAAAACTCAATTTAATGATATGAGAAGAATTATTAAATCAGGAAATATTTAAAAATTCTTAAAAAAAGCAAATCGACAA
>Ga0114999_10000923_pt1 | contig 42379 bp, 41 predicted proteins | sample ArcticOcean_MG_C_3_FD_89820 | JGI IMG/M metagenome (GOLD analysis project Ga0114999, IMG submission 89820) | Marine microbial communities from western Arctic Ocean - ArcticOcean_MG_CB8_126 | ecosystem: Environmental > Aquatic > Marine > Oceanic | place: Arctic Ocean: Canada Basin | collected...
AAAAATTCCGGAGCTTTTTCTATTACAAGTACAGATTCACAATTTTCTTTCGCAGCTATAGCAGCTGTTAACGCAGCATTACCAGCACCAACGACTATCACATCATATTTATTGCTCAAAACACACCTCTTTACATTTGTTTAAAATAACATCCTAGGCTTCAATTCTAACAAGGCATACAAGAACACACAAATTCTATAGCACCTATATTAATCTAATCTGCCTGTCTTTAATTTCAGTCACACAGTTTATAGAATTATTCGCAGTAGAATTAACGAAGGAAGAAACTCTATGGGCATTGATAATGTGGCGTTCGTGAGAAGTTATAATTTCTTTTAATTTCTCTTCTCTGTTATGTGAAAACTGCATATCTAACCATTCGTTGATTTGTTCTGCAGATAGAATCAATGGCATCCTTCCATGAATGTCTTTCATTACATTTGTGGCCTCTCTAGTAATTATTGAAACAGCTCCATCATTCAAAAATTTAGAATGTAAGCCTGCCATAAAAAACAAATCATTATTCAAAACCCTTACATTAAATGGTTCTGCAGAACCATTTCTTAAGTTCGTCTGATGCTTCCATTCAAAAAATCCGGTAGCTGGAATTAAACATAAACGATTATAAAATGAATCTCCAAATTTATTTTCTAGTAGAGACTCGCACCTTGTATTAAACATTTGCCGCGTATGTTCGTAGTTTTTAGACTCTAATTCGATTCCCCAATGCATCGCGGTAAGTATCACAGATGCTTTTTTTATTAAGACTGGAATATTTTGCGAAGGGCAGAAATTATAATTAGGTAAATTTGTAAAAGTTCCTTGAAGGCCTACTACTATTTTTTCAATATCTCCATTCGAACAAGCCAGATTAAATCTTCCGCACATATTTAAACGTCCTTGTAAAATTTTCAATGATAATAGATTGACCCAGCCTACTATATAAATATACAATAATGACAATGAAAATACATTATAGGGGGCATTCATATGGAAGTTACAACTCTAGCAATAGAAAAACTTAAAGAAGTAATAGATCAAGAAGAACAACCCAGCTCATTAAGAGTAGTGGCGATGCCTGCCGAACAAGGCGGACTTCAATATTTACTAACAATGGAAAAAGAAACACAAGAAGATGATACAGTCATGTCATTAAACGGTGTTAGTTTCGTTATGGATTCAGATAGCGCACCATTTTTAGAAGAAGCTACTATAGATTATGTTGAAAATTTTGGAGGCCAAGTAGGCTTCGTTATTAATAACCCTCTATATGCCAGCGCAGGCGGCGGTTGTGGCGGCGGTGGTTGTGGCTGTGGCGATAACGCAGGCGGCGGCGGTTGCGGCGGCGACGATAACTCAGGCGGTGGCTGTGGCTGTGGCGATAACGCAGGCGGCGGCGGTGGCTGTGGCGATAACGCAGGCGGCGGCGGCGGTTGCGGCGGCGGCGGTGGTGGCTGTGGCTGCGGTGGTCATTAAATAGATTAATAAATAAAAAATTAATAAAAAGGTCTCGTTACGAGACCTTTTTTAGTTGGTACTATGAACACTTCTCCTCATGGAAAAAACTCCGATTCTCATCGGCCCGTAATAATGAGCAATAACGGCATGGTTGCGTCAGGCCATCCTTTGGCATCAGAAGCTGGAATAAACATATTACGTAATGGAGGGAATGTTATTGATGCAGCTCTAGCAGTGGCATCAACTCTCTCTGTAGTAGAGCCCATGATGTCTGGAATAGGTGGAGACGGGTATATGATGGTCTATTGGAAAGAAACTGACTCAATCCATGTAATAAACGGAACAGGAGCCGCGCCTTTAAATTGCACACCTGACCAATTTAAAAAAGATGGGATACCGTCCAAAGGCATAATGTCAGTATCTACTCCTGGACTTTTGAATGCATGGTTTGATGCTCATGAAAAATTTGGAACCTTATCACTAACCCAAATTTTCAATGACGCTATAAGCCTGGCTACTAATGGATTCCCAGTTACTCATTATCTCTCAAATGCTATCGGCGAGGATCCATTCTTGTGTAATTTCCCAGATTCTCAAGAAATTTTCACTCATAAAGGTATTCCATTGCAACCCGGAGAAAAATTAATCCAAAAAAATCTGGGGACTTCTCTAAAAACTATAGCTACTGAAGGCAGAGAAACATTTTACAAAGGTAAAATAGCGGAACAATTAATTCAATTCGTTACTCAGCATGATGGAATATTATCATTGGAAGACCTAACTAGATGCCATTCTAGATGGGAAAACCCAATTTCAACAAATTATAAAGGCCATACAGTATATGAGACTCCACCAAATTCAAGCGGGCACGTATTACTACAAGAATTAAACATTTTAGAAAGCTTCGACATTACTAAATTTAGTCGTGACTCTTCTGAATTAATACACATTATGATAGAAGCAAAGAAACTCGCTTTTGATGACCGAGAACATTTTTTGTGTGATCCGGATTTTAAAGATATACCCATAGAGGGACTTCTAAGTAAAGCTTACGCTAACCTCCGAGCCACGCAAATTGATACAAACAAAGCTAACAAAGTGATAGTTCCAGGTAATCCTTGGGATTACCAAGAACAGCCTCCTCAAAGTAATACCTCTCTTAAAAAAGGAGTTAAAGAGGAATCAGAAAATACGACTTGCTTTGTTCTAATGGACAAAGATGGTAATGCCGTGTGCCAATTGCAAAGTTTACAAAGTGCCTGGGGGTCGGGAATGATTGCGGGAGAAACAGGAATCTTGCTAAACAACAGAATGACTTATTGGAACTTAGAGCCAGATCACATAAATTATCTTATACCTGGTCAAAGGACCCGACATACTATGAACGCAGTAATGGTTTTTGATGAATCTTCAAATAAAAAATGCCTCGAGTGGGTACTCGGTACTCCCGGAGCAGATACTCAAGTACAAAGTAATTTTCAAGTGCTGGTGAATTTAATAGATTTTGATTTAAACATTACAGAAGCAGTTGAATATCCTAGATGGAAAGACATATTAAGCCCGACTGAATCTAATTATCCTCATACTTTTACCAATGAAGTGGTGATAGAGGATCGGTTCGCCCCAGAAATTTTAACTGACTTAGAAAACAAAGGGCACAAAATACGAAAACTAAACGCCTGGGATGGGCTAGTTGGAAGAGAGATGATCATTAAGGCAAACAGCTCCACCAATACTCTTGAAGGAGCTGCAGATCCTCGTTATGAAGGCTACGTATCTTGTTGGTAATACATTATTAGGAGTAAAACGTTGAATATCCCAGGAGAAAAACGGAGCCTATTGCCCGATTCGAGCGGAGAGCAAGCTGGTAAATTTGCAGAAGCGATTCGAGATAACGATATGGATGTAGCCTGGGATTTACTTTCTAAAGAAACCCGTGGAATGAGAATGGGTGTATGGGCCACTAAAAACAATATCAATATGCAAGAAGCATACCAAGCTGGGTATAACATTGATCATCCCAAACGAAAAGACATGATGAATGATTTCAGAAATACCGTTCTAAGTTTGTGGCCGCTAGAGGATCTGACAGATCTTGGAATCTCACCTTCAAATTATATCGATGATACTCATTGTTTTGCGTTCTTGCCATTTGGAATAACTGCAGATGCCAGTAAAATACGACATAAGAAACTTATGTCGGGATTAATAATACCAATGACTTATGAAAATCACGGTTGGATGGTGGACCTACCTAGTTGGAGATTCATATACTAACAAATAATTAAAAAACGGAGAACAAAATGCCTGAACAAAACATTCCAAGTAAAAAAGACATCGAAAAATACTTAACAACTGATAACAACTGGGGCAGATGGGGAAAGGAAGACGAATTAGGAGCAATGAACTTCATAACACCTGAAAAAGTCTTATCCGCTACCCAATTGGTAACAAAAGGGAAAAGAGTCTCTCTCTCGAGGCCTCTGCCAACTACTCCAGGCCCTGGCAACCCTACGCCAGCTCATCATTTTATGATGAAAAACAATCGGCCAAATGGCGGAGGCGCAGCTACTGATTATTACGGTGTTGCATATCACGGGCAAGCAACTACTCACATAGATGCCTTGTGCCATGTATGGGACAGTAATGGAATGTGGAATGGTAAAAACCCAAATGAAGAAATCACATTTAATGGTACTAAATGGGGGTCAATAGAACATTGGAAAGAGGGAATCATAACAAGAGGTATATTATTAGATGTACCTAAACACCGTGGGACTGATTATGTAACTCATGATAGACCAGTGCATGGATGGGAGCTTCAGGAGATAGTAGAAAAAGAAAACATCCAACTATCACCTGGAGACGCTATCATAGTCTACTCCGGAAGAGAAAAATGGAATGAAGAAAACGACACCTGGGGAACTGATAAAGACCATCGACCAGGATTGCATGCGTCATGCCTCAAATTTCTAAAAGATAGTGACTGTTGCCTTTTAGTATGGGACATGATGGACCACGCACCAAATGGATATGGACTACCCTGGTCAGTACATGCTGCCATATTCGCATACGGAATTGGATTATTAGACAATGCGTTGCTACAACCTTTATCAGAAGCATGTAAACAAGAAAAAAGATATGAGTTCCTACTAACCGTCAACCCATTAGTTGTGGAAGGCGGAACCGGTTCTCCCGTAAATCCCATAGCCATATTCTAATAAAATGACAAAATCATGAATGGTGGGCCTGGATGGACTCGAACCATCGACCTCAGTCTTATCAGGACTGCGCTCTAACCGGCTGAGCTACAGGCCCATTCTTTGCATCGTCAGAAAGTATAACCTTTCAGTAAATAGCGTTCAACTACCAAATCTAATCGAATCCTTATGATATCACATGAATTCGATTAACTTTAAAGAGAATTATTATCTTTATCTTCTAATACAGGTCTGATCTCAGATAAAACTACATTAGGATCGATTTGTAGTGTTCTAACTGGGTAATTAATAACGATCCCACTATCATGAAATTCCGAATGGATTCTTTTGATTAATTCAGATTTCAAATTAAAACTAGCAATCCTATCTTTCGCCTGAATGAACATCCAAAAATCTATATTGGATTCTCCAAAGCTTTCAAATGCAAAATAGGATCCGAATTCTTTCACAGCTGAGTCATTTTCATCCACCAATTCTGTCATGATTTTCTTGCATACTTGCTCTACTTGATCCAAATCACTATCGTAGCTGACTCCGCACTCTACAATTACATTTAAAGAGCTCCTAGGTTCGTTATAATTTGTTATAACAGTTTCAGCAAATTTAGAATTCGGAACAATTACTAGATTATTCATTACAGTGCGGACTTTAGTGCTTCTCCACCCCACGGCAACAACATATCCTGAAATTCCGTTATCTAACTCTATATAATCTCCACTGGTAACAGATCCTTCAGTAATCACATATGTTCCTGCGAATAAATCTGATAAAGTAGGTTGAATCGCCAATGCTACAGCCAACCCACTCAAACCTAATCCAGCTATCAAAGGGCTTATGTTGATACCCAAGGTGTCAAATATAAGTAAAGTGCCGATGATATATATAATAATCACCGAAGCTCGCCTGCAAATAGGGATCAATTTTGAATTAACCGAAGTTCTCCTATTGCCTTTTAAACTTTCTGCGTACCAGTCAAAAGCATTGAACATCAATCTGGAAAACACTAAAATTAAAAATAATATCAAGAAAACAGAAATCGACTTATTCAACAACCCTCGGAGACTAAGCGACATTAAAGTTTGAGGAAACAAATTGATAGAATAAGTTAGTCCTGCATATATCCCTCCCAGTGCAATCAACCCTGAAAATGGCAATCTCAGTGACTTAAGTAAAGCATCATCTAGTTCTGTATCTGTGTTACTGGCTATCTTAAGTAATAGTTTGAAAAGCCACTTGTGGAAAATCACAGATAAGATCAAAGACCCTATAATAATAATCAAGCTGACGATCCAAGGCATTACCTGTTCAATTAATTCCGTACTCATATTATTCCTATTAGTATATATTTCCTTTTTCAACTTTTAAGTATTTAGCACCATTGGCAATCTCTGCAGAGATCACATCTCTGTCTGTAGTAGTTATTAATGCTTGTCCATATTCTGATGCCATAGCTAAGACAAGTTTACGTTTTCGGTTATCAAGTTCTGACAATACATCATCTAATAGAATAACCGGATGATCCCTCCTTACAGAAGATATATAAGAAGCTTCAGCCATGCGCAATGATAATGCTACTATTTTTGTTTCTCCTCTAGAGCCATATTTACCTATATCAAAACCTTCTACAAATAATTTAAAATCATCTCTATGAGACCCAATTAATGTTGTTCCTGCTTTTATTTCAATAGCTAGTTTATAGCTTAATTCTTGAATAAAAAATTGAGCAAAATCTTCAGGTGAAAAATTATATGGAACCATTGAATTGAATTCGATACTTAGTTCATTTGTATTTCCATTTAAATGAATAAAATGTTTCCTCAGCATATCCGACATTGTATTAATCACAGAAAATCTAGTAGATGAAATTGTATAAGAATCTAGCAATAGCATGTTATTCCAATATTCTAATTCTTGAGGTTTTGCATTACCATCTCTAATTAATTTCAGTAGCTTATTACGTTGCTGAAGTAATTTATTATATCTTCTGAGAGTTATTAAATAATTTTTATCACATTGAGAGATTAAAATATCTAAAAATTTCCGTCTTCCAGAAGGTGAGCCTTTTACAAGTTCTAGATCATCTACATGAAACACCACCGCACAAAGAGTTCCTAAAAGATCAATTGCCGGTTTAGCAATTTTATTAATTCTTATGTGCTTTTTTATTGAATAGGAATCTGAACCATTTCTGGCTCCTGATTTTAAATGAGATTGAGTCATTAATATTATATTATACTGTTTATCATCTCGTATCACATTTCCATTCACCAACGAGTGCCCGCCTAACAAAGCAATCTCTTGATTTAACACATCACGTTCATTCTCAGCTTTGAACGACTTACCAACGGCCAACGAATAAACTGCTTCTAGTAAAGATGTTTTACCCTCTCCATTATTACCATGAAATACAGTGATGCCTTGATCTAATTTTACATTAATATCAGTTAAATTTCTAAAATTAGAAATTTTTATATCTGTTAAATAAGACACCCACAGCTCCCATTAGAGTTAAACTACTTTTCAAATATCATAAGCATACATGTGTTCATTTTAGATAATCACTCGATTACTAGCACATCATGCAATCCTAATTGATCTATTTTAAACGATGTCCATCCGTCTTTCTCATTAATGTTTAGCGCTCCTTGGTTTACTAAACTTCGTACTTTTCCTTTGTGTTTTATGCGAATTTCAAACGGGCCGACAGGGATTATTTCATGCAATGGTTCTTGAGTTGTTCCTGTAAGATTAACTAAATGAATGATCAAACTATTGTCTTGTTCATAAATTTGGCAATCCACCAAACCAGGGCCCTTTATTTCAATTGGTATTGCTCCATTTGCTGCCCATTTTATAATATTTATTAACATGTTCCCATGATCTGGAAAGTTATCACGCCTGAAACACCTATCCAAGTCGGCTGCGAGATAAACAATGCGGCCACCATGTTCACTTTCATTAAGAACTATACATGGTTTTCCACTGTCCATTTCTCTCATCCAAGAAAATTCAGGAGGAAATATAGGAAATTCAGGGATAAAAGAAATAGGAGCCGCTATACTCTTTTCAACCACTACATTCTCTATCCTACCTCCAAATGGTAAAATGTCAGCTGAATCAAACCCGTTTAAGATGTCATGTCTGACTCCGTTAACATCTAAAGCCATGCCAATTTTAGGACCATATTCAATTTCACATTGTTGCGGATGCAACCTCAGATATGAATGGTGATCATAAATTTCCCACGTAGGGGCAGCCATTTCTGTATTACCCTCATAAGTGCCCGTCGCATGCACTCCTAAAACATCAGACAATGCGAAATCAGATCTTCGGTTACCCCATTCATCGTACAAGCTTGTTTCCCCTGTGGCTATAACACTTCCGCCTTGTGCAATAAATTTTCTCACACTATCACACTGAGCATCAGACAAAGCTCCCATCCCTGCCAAAATCAGGACAGAAAATTTATCAGAGTCTCGTTCTATGTGATCAGCATGCACTGGTATATATGGAATCCGTCCGTGAATTAACGCCTGAACCATTCCTTCATGCGGCCATATTGCTGTCTTCTCAGGGGTATTTTTTCCGTAATAATCTATATTCTCATGAGACCACACTACGCCAACAGACGCTATGGGAGTACGGTTTATTAAATATTTATCATTTTCAGCATGCCATTCCATCAACGGCTTAGCTGTCATATATTGTCTTCGATCTTCATGATAAGCACCTATATGGTGCCACCAAGGTTGAATTGTTCCAGCGAATCCTTCAACCATCCACGTTTGTGCCTCTGCCGCAGGTTTAGCAGACAAACGGAACGATGGAGTCCGGCCCTGATACATAGGCATGCTTTCTGGAATGAGTTTATCCCATCCCATTAAACCATGTAATAACTTACCAGAATGACTATTAGATTGAAAACCAAACGCCGGTCTATGCTGATGGTCAAGCATAATTATCTTCGATTGCTCCAGAATTCCTTTCATGTCACGAAAACGAAAGGATTCAGTCATAGGGCTACCCGAGATCATTCCCAACCATAAGCAATCTTCATTACCACTATATGTTTGTGTTATCTGATTATTTAATGCCCATATATCTATACGTCGGTCGTAATTCCAACGAATCCATTTTTTAAAGTTCTCATCATCCCAATCAATGGCTCGCGGAATATCTGCTCCGTGATTATCAAAAAAAGACTGCTTACAGTTTTCACAATAGCAAATCTGGCTATGGTTCATTCCGCTCCAACTATTGTCGGTAAATCCATCTGGTTCATATCGATCTATTATTTCTTTCAATATATCTACCAGAAACGTATCATAATATCCGCTAAATATGCAGGCTGTATAGCGATCTCCTTGCATTCTCGGGTTACCATCAATATCTCGAGTAAACCATTCTGGATGTTGTTTAAAAAAGTCTTCTGTTGCCCGGTTGGAATCCATTCTTGCTAGAACAGTAAGCCCTTCTTCACGAGCAGCAGCATTAATTTCTCCATACAAATCACGATCATTTAAAAATTGCGCTCTATAATGAAGAGGATATTTTGAAGGATAATATGCAACTATTCCCCCAGCATTCACAACAACACCCTGGACTTTAGTCAGTTTCCAGTGTTCGCGCCACCAATCAATATCGTAACGTTCCACATCAAGTTCTGTAATGTTAGTTTGTCCCCAGCGCAATGTTCGCTGATACCACGGTGTAGCCATAAGTTCCTCCATATTCAATTATTCTAAAAAGCTAGCCACTATGAGCAATTTAAATAGCCTAGGCACTCTGATAGCTTATATTATTTCAATCCACAATGTTCGCATAACCCATATAAATCAAATCTCTGATATTTAATTTGGAACAAACACGATTTAGTTATCATTTTTTTGATCTGATCCAAATATATATCTCCAGACTCACAATCAATAATCGATTGGCATTTTTGGCACACTAAATTAACATGAGGAGAATTATTAGAGTCATATCTTGATTCTTTCGGGAAGGGTAATTGTGCAACTAAACCAGCTTTTTCTAAAATTGATAAAGTGGAATATACTGTGGCCAAAGTTAAGTATGGAAAAAAATCGCTGACTCGCCCATAAATTTCCCGTGCAGTGGGGTGATCGGCAGAATTCATGACTACTTCGGCTACTGCCAAGCGTTGAGGAGTAAGCCTAATTCCATGTTCTTTTAATTTTACAGTGATATCAAATGTAGTCAATAATAACTCTTATTTCAGTAAGTTTTCAAAGATTTATGTCGCCTTAAAATACAATCATTCATAACAACAGTGATACCTAGTTTCTCAGCTGAAAGGGCTGCATTTTCATCGACAACTCCATCTTGCATCCATATATGCTTTGCCTCAATAGTTATAGCATCATTAACTATATTGTGAACATATTCAGATCTTCTAAATATGTTCACAATATCTACAGGAACTTCAATATCCGTCAACTTAGGATAGCATTGTTCTCCCAAAACTTCTGAAAGCATTGGATTGACTGGAATAATTTTATAACCTACTGATTGTAAATATTTAGCTACATTATAACTGTCTCTTACAGAATTGTCCGATAACCCTACAATGGCTACTGTCGTGGCAGATTCTAACATTTTTTTTATTTTTAGTATTCGTTCTTCCATAATTTTTTCTATATATATTTGGGCATGACTTTTTCAATAAATAAATTAATAGACCGTTCAGCTACCTCTTCCGGCATATTTCCAAAATGAAAGGCACAAACAAAATAATTAGCCTCTGTTTCCAAATAAGCATCTAAATAGTCACAAATCATTTCTGGAGTTCCTGCGATTGCTCTAAATCCTGCTGATTTAGAAGATTCTCCGATTTTACCAGGCTCAGATTCAGCATATTTTTCACTGGATACTTGTGTTGCATACTTAGAATCAGTAGCCGTTCTATCAGGCAACCCTTCTGGTCGAGGATTCAATTCTTTAAGAAATTGTGTCAGGCCTCTGTTTTCTGCCTCTATTCTCCTAGGGGCAGATAAATTCCAAATATACTCATCCCATGCGGGGCCAGCACACTCTAAAGCTTCTTTTTCAGTTTCAGCAATCACTATATGGTTAACCAAACCAATTTTAGGCTGTTCTTTAGAGGAATTTCCTAAAGAGTTTTTATTTTCATTCCAAATAGTCTTAAATCTTTGAACATTAGGGGCAAAATCATTCAAATTTCCAACTACTATACAATTCATTCCTTCTCTAGCGGCAGTTTCAGTATTTCTCATATACCACATGGGAGGGCGTGGGTCTTGAAACGGTCGTAATCTCATAGGAAGTTTATCAAATTCATAAAAGTCTCCTTTGTAAGTCAACTCATTTGAAACCAGTCCTAATTTTATGATCTCTAGTGTCTCTTTATATTTCTTATAGTTATCTTCTACATCAAAATCACTACCCCAAAAATATGCCTCTAACACTCCTCCTCTTCCAACTCCTATTTCCATACGACCTTCACTCAAATGGTCTAACATACAAATTTCTTCAATTAACCTTAAAGGATGATGTAAAGGCAACACATAAATAGTAGGACATAACTTAATTCGGTTCGTTCTTTGCGATGCAGCAGATAAGAAAACATTTTGCGAAGGGGCAAGGCTATGAACAGCAGGGGTGTGATGTTCTGCTAGATGATATCCATAGAATCCAGCCGCATCAAATAATTCTATCTGCTTCAGTCTGTCTCCATATATGGAATTAAGCTTTTTCCCAGGAGTGGGTTCAATATGGTCGAATACACCAAATTGCAAGCTCATAATTTTTCCCCTTATGTTAAGAGAGAACCGTTTTGCAGTTCTCTCTTAGAATTATTTGGCAGGAGCGGAGGGATTCGAACCCCCGACCACTGGTTTTGGAGACCAGCGCTCTGGCCAAACTGAGCTACGCTCCTATATGGTACCCCTGGAGGGACTCGAACCCCCGACGCGCGACTTAGGACGCCGCCGCTCTATCCACCTGAGCTACAGGGGCTAAAGAAAACTGTTTGTAACTCTTAACATTTTTACAACCAGCTAGCACTTGGCATCTCTAATTAAGAAATGTTATAGGTCGCCAATACCACTGTCAACCCTACATTTAATACTCAGAACCTATCTACCATCCACTCTTTAATATCTGCTATGACTTCTGGTCTGATTTCATGTCCCATCGTATACGTATTGTATTCAACGCTATATTCCGAATTTTTTAAAAACAATTGAGTTTCTTCAGCGTTATTTATTGAAACAACTTGGTCTTGAAAGCCATGTGCAATAAACAGTTCTTGGTATTTAACTTGTGGCATTTTATCCTGTAAATTTTCCGGATTAGGCATAGAAGCGCTAAGAGCAATTAATCCTTTAAATTTATCTGGTTTATCAAGCCCACACCTGTAAGTCATGCCTCCTCCTTGTGAAAACCCCAGCATAAAATTCAAAGTAGCGTCTAGAGGATAGGTGTCAAACAGTTCGTCAATAAAATTGTTAAGTAAAGATTCAGCCTGTAAAATATCATTGGCTTGTGACATTTCTCTAGGTGGGTGCCATCCGTATCCTTTAGAGCCCATGCCTAGATCAAATTCAAGTGGAGCATTTGGGCAAAAATAAATGTAATCTCGATCATTTATCATTGGGCATAATCCGGCCAAATCTTGCATATTAGCGCCAAATCCGTGCAATACTAGTACAAAAGGCAATGATATTTCAGGATCATAGCCATCTGGGCAGATCATGATATAACTAAGTTCTTTACTCTGTTTAATCTCAGCTTTCATTACAAAACCTTCTACTTTATCAATTTAGGGATTGAGTTCTTTGGCAATGTAACTATATGAAAGGTTATTTCTTAGACAACAAATAGGCTACCAGATCTCCAAATTCCTCATCTGTCATGCTATTTCTCAATTCGGGCATCACAGGAGCATAAGTATCGACTATATAAGCAGCAGGGCTTTCTATAGATTGTTTAATGTATTCTTCTGCGGACAAGGAACTTCTGGTTCCGGAAATTGTTCCAATGTTAGTTAGGTTAGGACCTACTACTCCCATTGCGCCGGGTAAATCTTCCATAGTATGACAGCCTACACATCCTAAGCTTCCACTGAAGACGGCTTCACCTGCTTCAATGTTACCAACTATAATATCTTTAGTATCATTAGAGTTCGCCATCTGATCCGATGGAACAGGGGTAGGTATTAAATTTTCTACAACTTCTGAATGAGATTCTATTCCATGCCCTTCATAGGGAACGGCTCTAACTGATGCATACTCTCTAGGAGTTCCCGCTAAGCCAGAAAACAAACCTATCAAGGCCACAGCTACTAATAAACCTAATCCCAATCCAGAATAAAATATTTTAGTCAACAACGGGTTCTCAAATCTCAAATGCATATAAAACATGATAACTATATAAAATTTTACAAGCGACAATATAATAAGAGGAGCCAATGCAATCGCTGTCCCTTGCATAGAAGGCGGCAAAATAATAACAAATTCTACTCCTGTTATTATAAATAACAGTAATGCGATAATCACATATCTCTTAGTAGTAGGATGTTTAGGATGTTCAGCTTCGTGGCTACTACTCATCTAAGTGCTCCAAATAACATAATTAAATTTATCCTACAATGGGAGGTCCGGCATCGAAGCCGCCAACCAAATACAATAGTGTGAAAATAACTATCCACACTATATCAACAAAGTGCCAATACAATCCGCATAGTTCAACATTTAAAGCTGTCTTCGAACCCACTTTTCCTTTAAATGATTGGTAAAACATTACCCATAGCCAGACTATGCCTATAGATACGTGCGCTCCATGAAAGCCAGTCAACGTAAAGAAAGTTGTTCCAAATAAATTAGTACTCAGCAACAATCCTTCCATAGCAAATTCTGTAAATTCAACTATTTGGAACCCAATAAAGATCATTCCCATAATCGCAGTTCCAGCAAGCCATATCCTAATTCCTTTAAGGTTATCCCTGTTAGTGTTTGATAGAGCCATGACCATAGCAAAACTACTACATAGCAACACGAATGTGCTTATGGTCGTAATAGGAATATTTATTATATCTACTGGATAAGGACCTACTAAACTCTGCCCTCTGTACACCATATATGTTGATATTAAAGCTCCAAAAAACAAACAATCTGTGCTTAAGAATACCCACATTAATAATTTTCTATGGTCTATACCAGTACAATTATGTTCTTCTTCTGCACCGTGATGACCTGTTGATTCAGCAATTTGCGCCAAAAGGTTTCCTCCTAGTGATTCTTTTCTCTCGTTATAGGTTCGTTACTCCATGCCAATATACCAACGAATACTAACAACCCACCTACAATAGCAATCGGGTATTTTACAAACCATACAGGAATTTCAATCATGAATCCTGTGGCGAAAATTAACAGTCCCAATGAAGTGAAAGCCGGCCAATAAGACGGATCTGGCAAATGCACAGTTGAAGGGTCTACTAACGCCTGAGGACCAGGTAATTCTTTTCCTTCCGCTATTGCTCGTCTTTTAATTATCCAATAAGGGTCGCGACCTTCTACAACAGGAAGGTCTGAAAAATTATAAACAGGAGGTGGAGAAGCAATGGTCCATTCAAGTCCCGGAGCATTCCATGGATCGTGTCCAGCATCTTCTCCTGATTTCAGGCTCGTTATAACATTAACTATGAAAATCACCATTGCTATGAATAATATTACATACCCGAATGATGACAGTGCATTTAAGTTATCCCATCCATATTCAGTAGCGTATGTATATATTCTTCTAGGCATTCCGTTCATACCTAAGTAATGCATTGGGAAGAATGTCAGATTCATACCAACAAACGTTATCCAAAAATGATACTTGCCTAATTTTTCATTAAGAAGTTTTCCTGTAACTTTAGGGAACCAAAAATAAATTCCAGAGAATATACCCAATATAGCTCCACCAAACAAAACATAATGAATATGAGCAATAATATAATATGTGTCCTGCTGCTGATAATCACTGGGTGCAACAGCATGAGAAACTCCACTTAATCCGCCAATAATAAACATCGCAATGAACCCTACAGCGAATAGCATAGGTGTCTTGTATTCTATTGAACCTCCCCAAAGAGTTCCAATCCAATTAAATATTTTAACGCCTGTTGGAACCGCAATCAGCATAGTAGTTATAGTAAACACTGACACTGCAATAGGCCCCAAACCCACAGTAAACATATGATGGCTCCAAACTGCCCAACCCATCAACCCTATAGCTATTCCAGAAAACACGATAAACGGGTAACCAAACAGTGGCTTCTTCGAAAAAGCTGGCAACACATCAGATATGATTCCCATCGGAGGTAATATCAATATATATACTTCAGGGTGGCCAAAGATCCAAAACAAATGTTGCCATAATATAGGGTCACCACCTGCTGAAGGTTTAAAGAATACAGTCCCAAACAGTCTATCCATAGTCAATTCTATAAGACCTACTGCGATAACCGGTATAGCAAAAGCAAGTAAAATTTGGACTACGAAAGACATCCATATAAACACAGGCATTCTCATCAGGCTCATTCCTGGGGCTCTCAAATTAACTATAGTAACTATGAAGTTCAAACCAGCTACAGCTGATGAAACAGCAGCCAACATTAAGCCTATTGACCAAAATTCCATGCCTTGGTTTGTGCTGTAAGGTTGTTCGCTCAATGGAGCATATGCAAACCAACCACCGTCGGGCACCGCACCAACTACAAATCCGAAATTCATAAACAAAACGGCTGCTAAAAACGTCCAATAACTGAAAGCATTCAATCTAGGGAAAGCTACGTCTCTAGCACCTATTGCTAGAGGAATAATATAGTTAAAGAATGCAGCATTTAACGGCATAATAGCAAAGAACACCATAGTGGTTCCATGCATTGTAAACATCTGATTGTAAACATCTGGAGAGACCACGTCCAAGCCTGGCATTGAAAGCTGCCATCTCATTATTCCAGCTTCTATACCCGCCACCAAGAACATTACAAAAGCTGTTACCCCATAAAGAATTCCAATTCTTTTATGGTCTACTGTAGTAATCCATCCCCAAATATTAGAAAGCATACTGTTTTGTGATTGTTTAGAAGCGACTGTTGCCATTAAAAATAATTTCTCCCAGTTACTTATTTCAAACTTTGTAGATATTCTACTAAAGCTTCTATTTCCGATTCTGTTAAATTAGCTACCCCATCTTCAGTTTTGTATATTTGTGCTAATTTATACATGTAATTGCCTGATTTTAATTCATTTGGATTCGTTATCCAGTCTTTTAAATTCTCTGAGGTTCTATCGTAAATTCCTGCCGCGAATTTATCTCTTGTTGCCAAATCAGTTAAGTTTGGCCCAGCCGCAATAGCAGCTCCACTAAGGAATCCGTTTACTCTAGCCTGCACCAATGCCTCTGAATCTGGTCCAGAAGATGTATGGCAAGTTATACATTGACCTTTTCCATTAAATACTTGTTGACCTTGTTGGGCTTCTTCAGACAAATATGGCTTTTCACCATATCCTTCCACCCATGCAAGGTATTCTTCTTCAGAAACTGCCTTAACTGCCATTTTCATTAAAGCATGCTGAGTACCACAATATTCGGCGCATTGACCATAATAATAGCCCTCTTCCTCGGCCATAAACCACAATGGGTTATTCCGAGTTGGAACCATATCTTGCTTTCCAGCGAGTTTCGGAACCCAGAAACTATGAATAACGTCATCACTACGTAAAATCAACGAAACAGGACGATTTACTGGAATCTTAAGCTCATTAGCAGTAGTTATTGCTTTTCCGTTTGCAGCATCTGGATAATTAAATTCAAACCACCATTGATGCCCTGTTGCTACTATTTCTAAAGGCTCAGAGCCTTTGGGAGGTTCTTGAATTTGCCAGAGAACTTGTAAGGACCACATACCCAATCCCAATACTAAAATTGTGGGTATTATAGTCCAAGTGATTTCTAATGCGGTATTCCCATGAGTTTGCTTTGGCAAAGGGGCCCCAGGTTTATGCCTATACTTAATAGCCGCATAAATCAGGACAAATTCCACAAGCACAAATACAATTGCCATAACCCATATCAGAACGTCAAATAAGAGGCCTTGCACTTCTGCTACAGGGCCAAAGCTTTCAAATGTAGTCATTCGACCGTCGGAAGAACACCCTAAAGACGCCAGTATAATTACGAATAATAAACCGTTATAGATAAGAGCTTTAGGGGATTTTATAAATTTAAGCGGATGCACTTGTTTGTGTTTTATTTTCATACTTTGCGACAAATTATTTAGTTTTAATGATGCCTACAGCATCGACATTGAACACTATCATAGCTGAAATATCGTGTCAACGACCTTCCTTTCTAACATATATTGTATTACGGCTTACCAGATGAATCAAATCACGCTATCAGCCATCAAAGAACTAAACAAGACTAACAAATAAAGTAATGAAAATAAATATTGATGCCTTGCTTTAAGAATAGTTTTTTCTTTTTTTAAATTCCAAGAAAAATATAAAAATATCAATCCAAGGATGATTGCTGTTATCAAATACACGATTCCTGTAGCGCCTATAAAAGCAAATATAATGGTTAAGGCAACCGTCACTATTGTATAAGAAAATATTGCCAAAACGGTATAGTCTAAAGTTGCGACAACAGACAACATTGGGACCTTAACTTTCTCATAATCTTTTTCTATCATTAATGATAACGCCCAAAAATGAGCAGGAGTCCAAAAGAAAACTATCGCGAACAGGAAAACAGCTGCCAAATCCACTGTGCCAGTAACAGCCACCCAGCCAACCAATGGTGGAATTGCCCCCGGCGCTCCTCCGATTACTATGTTTTGGGGTGATCTTCTTTTAAGCCACATTGTATACACAAATACATAAAACAATGTAGCTAACATTGTGAAAGCGGCAGCTAGTATATTAGCCCAATACATCAAGACAAAAAAGGAAATAACATTCAGAGTCACTCCAAAAATGATTGCTGATCTAGAAGAAATTCTGTTTGCAGCTACAGGACGGTTGCTGGTTCTTTTCATTAATAAATCAATGTCTCTATCCCAGTAATGGTTCAGAGCACTCGCTCCGCCAGAGGCTAATGCACCCCCTACCCAAACAGCTAAAATAAGGAATATGTCTGGCACTCCTTGTTCAGCTAAAAACATACCGCCACTTGCAGTTATTAATAGCATAAACATTATAGGAGGCTTAGTTAATTCTAAATAGTCAGATAAAACTGTCTTGATTTTTATTTTTTTTGTTTGCCAAGTATTTATCATTTAATTCCAATTTTCCTGATCGCCATAAGTTCAGTGGCATACCAAACCATGCAAGCCCAGGTTACAGTCGCCATAGCGACATGCGCTACATTCAAATAAACAGGGAATCTAAATAGCACCATAAACCCACCAATTATTATCTGAACTAAAAACATCGCCGAAAATAGCATAGCTATTTTTCTGAGGTTTTTAGGGTACATTTTATTCTTTATGGAATAATGAAGCACATAAATCACAAAGAGACCAAATATAAGAACAATCCATCGATGCCCCATATTGATGGATGCAAGCATTCCTTCATTCCCGCACAACGGCCAAGACAAACACCCGCTCAAAGCTCCACTTGCAGTTACTAATGTTCCACTCATTAAAATTAAATACATCACTGGAACAGCAATCATAGTTAAGGTGACAATTTTTTTTGCAGGAGACACTGATTGAAAATTATTCTTTCTATAATGAGAAACCATCACCGCTTGTACTATCACGCATCCAAAAAATGCTTCTCCAACCGCCAAATGAACCGCTACAACATACGGAGGAAGCTCATTCATAACTGTAATTGCACCTAACATGGCTTGTACCAGTAACAGCCCTACAGTTAAAAATCCCAAAATAATAATAGATTTAGATTCTCTCAGCCATAACAGTGACAATAAAAAATTTATGGCAACTAAAGGCCCCACAATTATAGTTGCTATAAACCGATGTAAATATTCAATAATGGCATGATATTCTAATGGAGGGAGTACTTTTCCGTAACATAACGGCCAATCTGGGCACCCTAACCCAGACCCAGTAGTTCTCACGATTCCGCCCATAATGATTAATCCAAGCACAGATACAACTGTTGCAATCGTAAGTTTGGATACTAAGGATGCTTTCTTCTCTTCCTCATGTAACATTTTAGTTTCACTCCTGTGGTTTATACGAATACTATGTTATATTTAATATTATCATGAATGACGTGGTGCAGGTTACAAACCTTAGTAAAACTTACGGCAAATTCCTAGCTGTAAAAGATATATCTTTCAACGTTAATAACGGAGAAATATTTGGTATTCTCGGCCCTAATGGAGCAGGGAAGACCACAACCTTAGAAATTCTTGAAGGGATAGTGCCTTATTCTATTGGAGAGGTAGAAATCTTAGGATTAAACCTAAAAACAAACTCCAAAAAAATCAAAACAAAACTTGGGATTCAACTACAATCTTCAGCTTACTTCGATTATTTAACATTATCAGAAATACTCAGTTTGCTGGGTTCAATATATCCCTCTTCAAAATCCAGTACCGAACTATTAAAAGATGTTAATTTAACTAACAAATCCAACAGCAGAGTCAAAAAACTATCGGGTGGAGAGAAACACCGTTTTACACTTGCAGCAGCACTAGTAAATGACCCGAAAATATTAATACTTGATGAGCCCACTACTGCATTAGACCCTAATTCAAGAAATGAAGTGTGGGATCTGATAAAAAGAATTAACGATAATGGGACAACCGTTATTATCACTACACATTATATGGAAGAAGCAAATTTCTTATGCGATAGAATTGCTATAATGAATCACGGAGAAATTATAACAGTAGACACTCCTGACAAATTAAAACAATCCCTTGAAAGTAAAAATTCCTTTACAATCACAACATTGAATCCACTATCACAACTACAAAAACAGGCGATGGAAACAATAGATCCTAATTATCACAAATATTTTGACAATTGTTATGAAATATTTATTGGAGACCCATCGGTCACATTCAACAGCGCAATGCAAAGTTTACTAAGTGCCAATATAGAAATCACAAAAATAGAGACAAATGAGCCTTCATTAGAAGATGTGTTCATAAACTTTACAAAAAGCTGAATACGATGATTTATTTACTAATTGCAAACTTAAAAATGATGTATCGAAATAAGCAAACTGCTTTCTGGGCATTATTTTTCCCATTACTGCTTGTTTCAGTATTTGGACTTTTCAACATGGATGAATATTCAAAATCTAAAATCGTCATAACAGACCTCTCTCAAACTAACGATTCTAGGCAATTAATCTCTTCTATACGAGAAGTAAAAAGCTGGACAGTACTTCAAATATTAGACTCTTCGACAAATAGCTTATTAACCTTTGAAGAAATCAATGCTGACTACATCATTACAATACCGATTGGTTTCTCTGAAACATTCCCTACTCTCCTAGAATATACAGCTTCTTCTAATTCTGATCATGAGCTTGTAGCAGCAACTGTCCGAGACCTGGCACATAATATTTTTTATCCTAATCTCCCATCTTTAACTACAGAATCTAACATTGGAACCAAAGCCATTGATTATTTTGACACTGTATTATTAGGCTTGATCGGGCTAGCCATTACAACTAATTCAGTTATTTCAGTGACTATACAAATTAGCACTTATAGAAACCAACAAATATTAAAACGCTTGCTTGCCACTCCATTGCCTATTTGGAAATTTTTTGTAACCCAAATAACTTCTCATTTAATTTTAGTTATGATCCAAACAAGCATAATATTAGCTGTTGGTATTTTTATTTTTGGAGCTAATGTAACAGGAAATATACTTTACATGTATCTCATTATAGGGTTGAGTACTATCATATTCTTGAATATTGGTTTTATTTTGTCAGCTTATGCAAATAGCCCTGCCGCTGGATCAGGCCTTGGAAATGCTGTTATATTCCCAATGATATTTTTGTCTGGAACTTTTTTTCCGGCAGAATATCTACCTGGGTTTTTGCCATATGTTTCCAAACTAATGCCTTTGCGGCCTATGCTCGATAGTTTAAGAGACATTGGACTATATAATATGTCTTTAACAGATGTATGGGTTCCGATCGTGTATCTACTATGCTGGATTTTAGTTAGTGGAGTTATAGCAAACCGTGTCTTTAAATTTAACTAAATCACATTTTTCTATACCTTTAATACTCTTCATTTTTATAATCGCTCTATCATCGGGTTGCGCTATAAGTAAATCACAAAATAACCAACAAAGTTTTTTAGAAGGAAGGGTAACAAACATAATTCCACGGAATATTTCTGAAATTGAAATTCTTGAAATTCAAACCGATGACAATCAAATCTACAAGTTCGGCACCACAGGATTTACTGGATTCACTCCATCACATATCAAAGAACATCAGGTGACTGGGCAATCTATTAAAGTCTATTACGAACGTTCAGGCAATGCTTTAATAGCTTTAGAAATCACTGATTAGTTCGGGTTTATTAATCGTCCTATTGCTCCTCTGATTTCATCACTTGAGACAAATATTTCATATTTATTCATAAGTATTCCATCTTTATCAACAACAAAAACCCAAGGTTCGGTAACCAGACCCCATTCTTCTACTGATGCGACTTGGGTACCACTTAACCGGCCTTCTTGAACTAATACGTCTGGGTTTTCAAAAACTTCAATATGAACAAAATTTATATTCTCATCATAATCATTTTTAATTTCAGAAATCATTTGAACTATCGGGCCACATAATTTACTTACACACAAAGCAGGAGTAGCAAACACAAAGACAGATGGTTTTCCGTTTGCAATGGCTTCATGAATAGATAATTCATATAAATCCGGGTCCGGGTCTAGCGAGCTGCTAATCTCAAATAGAGACTCTACATCTCTACCAGTTGGGGTAACACTGCTAGGAACTAATGTATTAAGTTGTACTCCCGAAGGATTTTTGAACACAGAAATTGCTGCCTTGCTCCAAAGCTCTTTCTCTTCAATTTCAAAAGTTGAAACTAATTGCCAAAACCCTGGATTAGATGTCGTCGCTTCACCCGGTTCATCAAATTCAACATAAGCAACATACAATCCTCGGGTTACAGTTCCAGGTATAAGTTTCCATTCTGCCAATGCCTCATATCTATTTACTCCTATATCTGACCCTGCAGGAAAAAATATTGCCTCAACTTTTACTTTTTCAGCCGCGATAGCATGTCCATCAAAATCAATCAAAGAAAATCCGATTCTATTGAATCCTACAGTTACATCAGATGTAGTGGCTATAACCATGCTTATATCACTCACATCAGGCAAATTCTGAGATTCGCAGCTCATCACCATTAGAATCATTAATACCATCACCATGAACCTAATTCTTTTACTTAAACCACTATATTTATATTTCACGGGAGTCATCCTACGAGCAAAGCCCTATTAGAGTACCAACATCATTTTCATTTTCTATATTTTGAACACACTCTACTAACTGAGTCAATTTTTCTTCAGGCCAATCCATTTCTGAGAATACGTCTTGGATTCTATTTATTTCTGTTTCTAAGTTCCATTTCAACTCGTTTCCATTGTATTCTCCCTCATAAGCGGTACCATCTGACATTGTAATAGTTATCTTTGGGGAAAAAGCGGGTCTGTCTTTATGTCCTATTATAGTTACTTTTTTCATCAATTCCATAACTTGTTGCTCTTGCCCTTTATCTGCATTTCCAGGATCTACCCGTTCTTTCAATGGTGGATAGTAGCCGTAAAAGCAGGGATAGGCAGCAAAATAATGGCTACTGCCTATACCTGGTTCAGTCCGTGCGGTGTTAGGAAAAGCAGGGGACGGATAAGTTGTTTCTAGCCAATTCATATCTATATTTATACTTGTAATAGATTTAGAATCTATACTATGTGCTGCCCTGATATCTGTCATTAAATCAATAACTGGATTGTTATAACCAGCCGTCGGATATATTTTTGGAGTTATATGTAATATCTCCCAATTTTTACCCAGTCCTTTTAGAATATCAGCAACATCAACTTTGTCGGGCCCAGCAAAAACATAACTTAATTCTCCTCTATTGTTACCTACAAATGCATTATAAAAACCTGCATCTCCTTCTAAAGACATCTCTGATCCTTTTACATTTTCTCTCGCTAATAAAGCAGCCATGATGCCTGTTCGAGTAGACATTGGTTCATGAAACATCATCTCTCTTCCTCCTGATCTTGGGCCCTCATTAGTTCCACCCGTAAACGTGCAAGCCAACGCGATACAAGTCACAAGCTGATCTTCAGTGAGATCCAATAATTTCCCTGTCCCAACAGCAGAGCCTAATGTGCCATATACAGCACTAGATCGGAAACCTCTAGCCTGGGTCGATGGAATAAAATCACCTCCGATACGTGATTCAACTTCATACGCAGCAGCCATTGCTGTTAGAAGTTGTTTCCCTGTACTCATTTCTAATTCTGCACTAGCCAGCACAGCAGGAATAACACACGGACCTGGGTGCAATAACATCCTATATGAGTCAGATTGATTAGTTGCATGCATTAATTTGCTATTAGCAAAAGCCGCTCCCGCTCTTGTAGCCTTGGATCCATCGGATAAAATAGTTGCTCCTCTTTCTTGAGATTCTTCTTGCTTTATTAATTCTATTGCATGTTTCCCCTGTTCGGTTCCTGCTCCTATGATGGAAACAACCATTGAATGCAATAAAGACGCTTTTAATTTGTCTACCACTTCAATTGGTAATTTTTCATACCGTAAGTTACTAACAAATTGGCTAAATACTCTACTTAATGAATCGGCCATATTCTTCTCCTTATATCTTCAAACATCTTTTATATATTTACTAAACATTACTCTAATTAATGCCAAAATCAAAACTGCTATGATTATAATTAAAAAAGTTTGTATCTCCCAACTTCTTCCTGCCATTCCTATGGCAATTCCAGCAGCTGGCGGATGTTCAGTATCAGTAAGCCCCATTAAAAGAATTACGAAGCCTACAGATACAGCCATTGATAATAAACTCAAATATTGCCCCAGTTCACCAAAAATTGCCAAATTAATTAATAAAAAAGCCAATACAGAACCTGTCACCAATCCACAGAAATGTCCTCCGATAATCGCTCTCAATCTAGCAGACGGAGCTGTTGGGTGCAAAAAAGCTGTTACGACGGTAGAGCCTAATCCCGCTATCAAAGCAGCATTAGCTACAGAATCAACAAACAACAAAATTATTAACATCGTTACCATAGCAACTATAGATTGCACTATGTATCTAATCCAGTGTCCCTTTAGGTTAGCGTTAACGATATGAAACGGTAACATTAATTAATATTCCTCAAAATACATTCGTTCAAGGCTAAACTTTAAGGCCTTTTTCTGCAAAAACTGATCTCGCAACTCTGATAGCAGATCGAGTGCTGAAATATCCTCCATATAGCATCACTTGAACAAACACTTCTAATATTTCTCCTGGTGTCATTCCAAGTTGTAAAGCTCCTTCGATTCTTCGCCTAACTTGTCTATCATAAACCCCTAATGCAGACAAAGCAGCCAAACTACACATTGATCTTTCTTTAGCATCCAAATGAGGCCGAGTATATATAGCTCCCCAATGATATTGATTAACTAATTGCTCTATTTCTATCTCTATAGCACTGGCGTTTTCATCTAAATATGCATCAATATCTTGATAATGTTCCTGATGCTTATTAATTCCTTCTTTTTCCAACGTTTCCACTGATTTGCTAATATCATAATCAAGAGTAGGTTCAAAAGACACACTATTTTCTTCAAAAATTTCTCGAGTTAATAACAGTGCATTTTCTACTTGCGGAATGCCTACATAAAATGTTAATTGAATAAACACTTCTACTATTTGATTAGGCGTTAATCCAACTGTTAACCCTCGCTCTATATGGCGTTTCAATAATGCCATTTGACCATTAGCCATTAAAACTGAAATTGTACAGATGCTTTTTTGTTTAAGATTAAGTCCTTGACGAGTCCAAATTTTACCAAATAAGCATTCATCAATTATTCTCCTGAGATCTGGAGCAAGTTGATCTGTTCCAGGAATAGAATAATGACTTGGGTTTGTTCCCGCCAATTTCTTTCTCATTTCTTGACCTTGTTCGTATCTCTCTTCTAATGAGTCCATTTCTTTCTCCGTTTTCTTATTTTATTGTTCCATTTGACTAATAATGTTTTCAGAGAACCATGATATTTTTTCTTTGGTTTGGGTTAAATCTGTGCTTCTCATATCAAAAATTATATGAGTTACTCCACGTTTTGAATAATCGGATATATCTTCTAATATGTCCGATTCTGCACCTGAAAACTTTCGTCTATTTGCTCCATCAGTTTGCGCATCATAAAGAGGAGCTTTCATAGCAATAGCCATATTACTCCAATCGCGGTCAACTGAATCAGCATATGTTTTTAAATATTCTAATTCTGAAGATATTTGGCTAGGTTCAAGAGGAGCAGCTGGAATTGCTCCAACCGGATGCCAGCCATCTCCTAAATCAACGGCTCTTCTAATCGCTGCTTTACTTTGCCCTCCTACCCATATTGGTGGATGCGGTTTTTGTATGGGTTTTGGAAGGAATTGTATATCCGAAAATGAATAAAATTCTCCTTTAAATTCTGGTTTCTCTGAAGTCCATAATTCTTTAAATATTTTCAAGTATTCATTCGTCACCTTACCTCGTTGGTTAAACGGAGGAGATTGCATAACTTTAAATTCTTCTTCCATCCACCCTACACCTACTCCTAAAATCAACCTCCCGTTAGACAATAAATCAATTGTAGATAATATTTTTGCAGTTAAAATAGGGTTGCGATAAGGAACAATCATTACACTAGGAACCAATTTTATTCTGTTAGTAATTCCCGATAAATAACTTAATAGAGTCAACTGTTCTAGATATTCCCCTGTATCTCCGCCAGGAAATTCTCCATCGATTGTATACGGATAAACAGATTTTATGGATTTTGGAACGATAATATGATCTCCAACAACCATGCATTCAAAACCATTTTCATCACCGGCTTGAGCAATTTCAGCTAATGGACCTGGTCGTGAAGTAGGTCCATGATTGGGTAAATAAAATCCAAATTCCATACTCTCTCTCTCCTTTTCATGCCCAAAGATGCCAAATCTGTTAACATAAGTATATATCAATCAGGAGGAATTTTATGGAACAACTAACATTAGTCGAAGCAGAAAAAGCCTTACAGGCCGCTAAAGCCAAAGCAGAAGAAATGGGAGTAAAACTAGCTATATCCGTAGTTGATGCCCGTGGTGATTTAAAATGCATGGTTTGGATGGACGGCGCCCCTTGGAGGTGCCCAGGATTTTCAAGAGGTAAAGCTCGCGCATCCGTTTGTTACGGAGCATCTAGCGCTGACCTCACCGAACGATTAAATACTCCAATCATGCAAGCCATTATGATCAAAGAAGGCGGAGAAATCATCCCAGGACAGGGAGCTCTTCCTATTTACAAAAATGGTCAATTAATAGGAGCCATCGGGGGAAGTGGCGGATCTTCTCAAGAAGATGAGGACGCCGTTAGAGCAGGAGTTGAGACATTCAATTAAAAATATAAAGAGGCTAGCATAATCAACCTCCTTATATTTTTACTTCAGCCATGCAGATAAGCCGAATAATATTTACGATATTAATAATTGCTGTGTTATCCTGTAATTTAAAGGAATCGGGAATCGATCCCATCCTTCAGCTAGATAACACAGCAATTCCAATCAATCAAATTATTTCCTATCCAGCTAAGGTGACATTCCCCAAAGATTCCACTCATCATGATACACCCATAGAGTGGTGGTACTTTAACGGTAATCTACACGATACATCTGGAGAAACATACAGTTATCACTTCACTGTATTCCAAACAGAACCTGACTTAGATGGCGCGCATCCACAAGTATTTCATTTAAGCTGGAACACTCATGGAACTCGCTCCTTCATTCATGATGAAAAATCCTTTCAATATTACGGAGAATTGTCATCGGCAAACATAAATTTCACTGTGTCTTCTTGGGAAATGTCCAAATCCGGGGAAACATTCTATTTGTTTTTTAATACTTCCGACACTTATATAGAATTAGAGCTAACCCCCGTTAAGCCAGTAGTGTTACATAATGGGTCTGGTCTGGTTGATATGGGAATAGCCGGAATAACTTACTACTATACATATCCTCTTCTCAATGTGTCAGGAACAATCAGGCAAAACAACACAGAGCAATCTCTTTTCGGAGTGTCTTGGATGGATCACCAATGGGGTGACTTTTTAGAAGAGCCTCCCATTGGCTGGTCGTGGATGAGTATTCAATTGGAAAGTCAAAATGAAATCATGGTTGCTAAGGTTCGAAATACAGAGACGGGTGAACAAATAGCGTCCTATGGAACATTCATAAACGAATTAGGGCAAGCTACACACTTAAAGTCATCGGATTTTACACTTATTCCTACAAAGACTTGGGTTAGTAATAGAACCAACCTCTCGTATCCAATTATATGGGAATTGCGTATCCCTTCACTCAGCACCATTTTAAATATATCTGCCATAACTGAAAATTCAGAATTCTTCGGAGAAAACTTTGTAACTCTACCCTATTGGGAGGGGGCCACAGATATTACAGGGATTTTTAAAGAAACTAATTTAACCGGTGTAGGATTCATGGAATTAGTCGGCTATTAGCTATCGCAATGTATCTTGCAGTCAAATACTCCGAACGTTATCATAAAAATAGGCATTCTTGAAAAGGTGTGATTACAATGGATATAGACTCCACTCTAAAGACTCAATTATACGACGCACATATTGCATTAGGAGCTCGAATCCTTCCATTCGGAGGATGGGATATGCCCATTCAGTACGAAGGGATACTAGCTGAAACAGCGGCCATTAGAACCAATGTCGGAATGTTTGATGTTTCCCATATGGGGCGCGTATATATATCAGGAGATCAGGCTGAACAATTTTTAGAAATGCTATTAACGGCACCTGTGTCTACTATGAAAATCAACAGAGCAAGATATGCCCTCATATGCAACCCCAATGGAGGAATCATAGATGACACGATATTCTACAAATTATCTGCCACCAACTTTCTACTAATTCCAAATGCAGGTAACCGGATTCCAGTTGTGGCTTGGTTTAATTCAATAAATGATCAACATTTTGAAGGGTCTATTACCATAAACGACACAACATTAGAAACATCTATGATCGCAATACAGGGGCCTAATGCTACTGCTATTTTTGACAACCTCTGCGTCCTCACAGACGGAACTAAACCTTCTTCTTTAAAGTATTTTTGTTGTTCTGAAGGGTCTATTAATTCTTCAAAAATATTAATCGGTAGAACCGGATATACTGGCGAGGATGGATTTGAAATCATGATAGACAAAGAAGATTCTGATTTTATTTGGAATCTTCTACTGAAATCAGGCGTTACTCCTTGCGGATTAGGAGCTCGAGATGTTTTAAGATTAGAAGCAGCTCTTCCTCTTTATGGACACGAATTGAATTCAAATGTTACCCCCGTAGATGCTGGACTAACTAGATTCCTTAAAAAATCCCCTGCTCACATTGGAAGCTCTATAATTCAGCAACAACTTAATAATGGGACCGATAAAACATTAATCGGGCTAACTATTCCTGGGAAAAGCGCTCCTCGTCCTGGTTATAAAATCTATCAAAATGACCAAGAAATTGGAGAGGTAACATCTGGCAGTTATTCCCCGAGTTTAAATGTAAGTATAGCTTTAGCCTATGTCTCCACTGTACAATATAAAGAGAATACTGAAATAATATTAGACATACGTGGAAAACTTCACCTTGCGACCAAAGTTCAGATACCATTTTATAAAAGGGGCAAAAAATAAAATGAATCCTGCAGATAGGTATTACACCAAAGAGCACGAATGGATAAAAATAGAAAAAGACGGAACTGGAACTATAGGTATTACAGATCACGCACAATGTGAGCTAGGAGATGTAGTGTTTGTAGATCTACCTGAGGCCGGAAGGACCATCACAAGCATGGAAAAAATGGGAGAGATAGAATCCGTCAAAGCAGTATCAGATCTTTTTACTCCCGTAAGTGGAGAAGTCCTTTCGCTCAACGAAGAAATATTAAATGCGCCTCAATTAGTTAATGAATCTCCTTACGATACTGGCTGGTTAATTAAAATAAAGTTAACTGATGAATCTGAAATTACTTCTTTATTATCTTCCGAGCAATATAACGAAATCACTTCATAAAACTACGGCGATTGGAGCATAAAATAAATTGACTAATACAGGAGATTTTCAATCTCATTACATACCAAATACTACTGATGAACAAAGAGAGATGCTTTCAAATATTGGAGCTTCATCAGTTGACGAACTTTTTGGAGACATTCCCAGTAAATATAGAAATCCGGAACTAAAACTACCCGACCCTTTATCTGAAATTGAGATTGTTAAAGAATTATCTGCTCTTGCCAACAAAAACAGAACTTTAACGAGTGGCCCTTCATTTCTCGGAGCCGGCTCCTATCACCATTTTATCCCTGCAGCAATAAAACCTCTAATGACCCGCGGAGAATTCTTAACTGCCTACACTCCTTATCAGCCAGAAGTCAGTCAAGGAACATTACAAGTAATATATGAATTCCAATCTTTAATCAGTAATTTATTTGGAATGGAAGTTGCCAATGCGGGAATGTATGACGGGGCTACTAGTTTAGCAGAAGGTGTATTAATGGCATGCAGAGTAACAAAGAGAAACACTGTTACCATTTCTGCAACAGTGTCTCCTAAATACTTGGAAGTTATCTCTACTTACTGCCAAGCTCAGGGAATTTCTATTGAAATGTTTAACCCTGAAATTCCTGAAACAAATAAAAAATCTGCTTGTATGGTAGTTCAATATCCAAATTATTACGGGTACGTTGAAAATATCAATAAGATAAAAGAAAGTGCGCATGCTAGTGGGTCTTTACTAGTTGTTGCTGCAGATCCCACATCTCTCGGAATGTTTAAGGCACCCGGAGAATATGATGCTGATATTGCTACAGGAGAAGGCCAATCATTAGGCATTCCTTCCAGCTACGGTGGCCCCTATCTAGGTCTTTTTACTTGCAAAAAGGAATTTATCCGTCAAATGCCTAGTCGATTAGTAGGGAAAACTGTTGATAAAAATGGACAGAGTGGATATGTTTTAACTCTTCAAACGCGAGAGCAGCACATTAGAAGAGAAAGAGCTACAAGTAATATTTGCACAAATGAAGCATTATACGCATTGGCATCTACTATCTATTTAGCATTACTCGGTAAAACAGGGCTTAAACAAGTGGCCGAGCTCTGTTACCAAAAAGCCCATTACGCAGCAAATGAAATTAACAAACTAAATAACTACAGCTTACCTATAAACACTCCTTTCTTTAAAGAATTCATTATTTCGTGCCCTAGATCTCCGTCAAATATTAATAAAATATTAATGAAAGATAATATCCTCGGAGGATATGACGTAAGTGAACATATTGATAACGGAATGCTTTTATGCGTAACAGAAATGAATACAAAAGAAGACATTGATCAGTTAGTTAAATCATTATCGGAAGTGTAATATGGAACAAGGCGGAAATAGGAACACTCAAAAATTATTAATGGACCGAAGCGTACCAGGAAGAGTCGGATGTATTCTTCCTGATTCTGACGTGCCTTTTCAAGCCCTACCTCCTGTAAATTTATTAAGAAATTCATTGCCATTACCAGAGGTTTCTGAACCTGAAGTGGTACAATATTTTACTGGACTAAGCCATAAAAATTTTTCCATAGACACGCATTTCTACCCTCTTGGAAGCTGTACCATGAAATACAATCCCAAAATAAATGATGAAATAGCTTTTTCTCCAGGCTTCGCCCAAATACATCCTCTTCAACCAGAAGAAAGTAGCCAAGGAGCTTTAAACTTACTATTTGATTTGCAACAATATTTAGCTGAAATAACTGGCATGGACGGAGTTGGATTATCAACATTAGCCGGAGCTCATGGAGAGTTTGCAGGCATGTTAATGATTAGAGCATACCATCAACAAAATAAAGATTTTGGACGATTAAAAGTAGCTATTCCTGACAGCGCACATGGAACGAATCCTGCTTCTGCTGCTATGTCCGGATTTGATGTCATAACTATACCGTCAGATGATAATGGCAACATAGATGTGAAATTTTTAAAAAGCATCGCTGGCCCCGAACTAGCAGGGGCTATGATTACTCTTCCCAGTACTTTAGGTATTTTTGATACTAACATAGTCGAAGTATGTGAAATAGTCCACAAAGCTGGTGGTCTTGTATATGGCGATGGAGCCAATATGAACGCGCTCTTAGGAAGAGCCAAGTTAGGCGAACTTGGCTTTGATGTGATTCATTTAAACCTACATAAAACTTTTAGCACTCCGCATGGTGGAGGTGGCCCTGGAGCAGGACCTGTATGTGCTAAAAATATATTACTACCCTACCTTTCTGCACCTATAGTAACCTGTAACGAGAGCAATTATTCACTAACCAGGCCCAAACACTCAATAGGAAGAATAAGTGGGTTTCAAGGTAATTTTGGTGTACTGGTCCGAGCATATACTTATATCAGAACCCTCGGCGCTCAAGGTATGAAATCTATCAGCGGGAATGCTGTTTTGAACGCAAATTATATAATGGATTCTTTAAAAGATATTTATGATTTACCATTCAACAGAACTTGCATGCATGAAGTCGTTTTCTCTGCACAATCCAAGAAAGCCAATGACGTCACTGGGCTAGAAATAGCCAAAAGACTTCTGGACTACGGGTTTCATGCCCCGACCATGTATTTCCCGCTAATTGTTGATGAAGCCTTAATGATCGAACCAACAGAATCTGAAACCAAAGAAACATTAGATGCTTTTATTGATGCTATGAGAGAAATCGATAAAGAAATTTCTACTAACCCTCAAATCGTCAAAGAAGCTCCGCATTCCACACCTGTGTCAAGATTAGATGAAGCACATGCCGCTCGATCTCCTAATTTAAAATGGGAACCTGTAAAGTAACTTTAACTATTATCTAAAATACTTTTTATGGCTTCTTCTGTGGCCCTAACTTCCACTCCAGCTCTTTCCTCTTGAAGAAGCATGGCCACTCGAGAGTCTCTTCCTTCCCATCCTCTATTCATAGCTTCAGTTAATTCTGCCAAAGCTATATTTGCTAATTTCATGGGGACATCAAATTCTCTTCCCACGGCAACTGCTAAATCTACATCTTTCCTAGCTAATCTTAAAGCAAAAGAAGGAGGGTCAAATTTTCCAGGTAATAAATGCTCTGCTAGGCCTTCAAAAGTTCCTCGTCTTCCTTGAGCACCTTTTCTGACTGCTTCCCACAACGCTAACGGCTCGACTCCTGCCTTAACTCCCATTGTAAATGTTTCAGCCAAAGCACATTGAATAATATATCCAGAACAATTATGTACTAGTTTCGCTATCGATCCTGCTCCTACTGCTCCAACATAATAAACTTGGTCGCCAATAGAATCTAAAACACCTTTATATTGATCGAAAATATCTTTATCTCCACCTACCCAAATAGCCAATTTACCGCTTTTAGCTCCATTAGGACCCCCGCTAACAGGAGCATCTAATACTGTTATACCTTCTTTAGAGAATTTATCTGCGATACTTCTTATCATAGAAGGAGCATTGGTACTCAAGTCAAAATATACCTTTCCTGCTGAAAATCCTTGTAATAACCCATCTTCTCCTAGGCAAACAGCTTCTACGTCCGTTGGACCTGGCAAAGAAGTTAAAACGATATCTGATTGTTGCGCTACTGCTTTTGGAGAAGCTGCCCAAGTAGCACCCGCTTCAAGATGTCGGGTCGCAGCTTGAGGATTTATATCATGAATCACTAATTCATGACCGCCGGATATGGCATTGTAAGCCATATGTCCGCCCATAGTACCTAGTCCTATAAAACCTACTTTCATTAGATTCTCCTCTTTATATTTATGGTAGAATTCTGATAATTATTATCCAGCCCCTTGCAGTATGCAAGTATTACCTTAATTTAAATAAGGGATTGATCTAATGAATATAGAAAATGTTTGGGATTATAATAAAGTTCAGATTGGACAAGAAGGCCCAACTACACAAGTAGAATTAACCAGAGAAAACATATCAGAATATGCCATTCTCAGCCAAAATCACGACCCTAAATATTCTAATACTTCTTCTCTTCTAGCAGTCCCAACTATGGCTTTAAGTTTTTCTCCTCTTCTACGATGGGAAATAGCAAAAAGTAACGGGTTTATCGCTTATGAAGATTCTCAAAAGATGAAAAAACAAACTCCTTTCGCAAAATGCGAAATAAAGTGGTTTACATCTGTAAAAAATGGGGATGTCATAACAGGCCACAGAAAAGTCTTTGATAAATACGAACGAAGAGGCAGTAAATTTGTAACCTTTGAAGTAGAATCAAAAAATCAAAATAACCAAACTGTTTCTAAATATTATTATACTTGTATTTTTGAATACGCTAAAGGCCAACGGGCGCCCAGAGAAGAATTAAATGCTATTCCATTTAGTAAACCTTCTCCCAGTATATCTCAGGCACCTGCTCTTCTAACCATCGATACATTAGCTGAAGGCGATAACTTAAACCCATTATCTGTTTCAGAATCAAATGAATTAATTTTGAGGCACAATGATTTTAGACTCGCTGGAGGAAAACGAGATAGCAATATCCATGTAGATGAAGAATTCGCAAAGAACAATATATTCGGCACAGCAGTTAATTCTGGACCGGCCACCCTCTCCTATGTCGGGCAAATGCTTGAACGTAATTTTGATATTTCTAAAATTTATAATAACAGCTCATTATTGATGCGTGCCATTACCCCTGTTCATGCAGGAGATCGAGTTTCTTTTACCGGAGTAATCTCACCAATAATAGACAAGCAACTCATAACTGGCAGAATTACGGGGACTAATCAAAACAACAATGTAGTATGTATTGCAGATTTTGAAATAAACCCATAGCAACCTTTACCGGTTGATGTCAAGGAGAAAAACCTTCATCATTTACCCATATAATAACTTGACGAATTAATCATTTTGTAGTTTAAGCTACCTTATATAAATAAAAAGGATCAAAATGACAACTACGTCTACTGTTACTTCTGAATTAGAATCTGCAGATATATGGTTAGCAACCCTCGGTGAACTTCAAATCGCCTTGCCTAAACACTCTTTCGATACCTGGTTACGAGACACTCAGATATTTTCAATTAAAAATAACCAAATAGTCATCTCAGTACATTCACCTTTCGCTATTGACTGGCTAGAAAGACGAATGTACCAAAGTATCCAAAAAACTTTAGAAAAAATTACCGGACATGTTTATGATATTACATTTGTTATTAAAGAAAATGTAATATCTCTCCCTACTTCACCTGTAAATATTTATCCGAACTCCGACCGGAAATATAACCTACCTGCATTAAATAAATCTTACACATTTAATACTTTTATTGTAGGAGATTCAAATGAACTCGCTTTTAATGCAGTCGACGCGGTAAGTAAAACTCCTGGCCAATCATATAACCCTTTGTTCATATATTCATCTGTAGGGTTAGGGAAAACTCATTTGCTGCATGCTATTGGTTGGCACAATTATAACAATTGCATAAGTACTCAATACACAACCGCCGAGAAATTTACTAACGAATTCATTAATTCTATTAGAACTAAAACGACTAAAGATTTAAAAGAGAAATATTCAAAGATTCAATGCCTCTTGATTGATGACATTCAATTCCTTTCTGGAAAAGAGCAAACACAAGAGGGATTTTTTCATATCTTTAATGAGCTACATAATAGTGGGTGCCAAATAGTCATCACTTCCGACAAACACCCTCAAAAAATCAATAACATCCAAGAACGCTTACTTTCACGGTTTGAATGGGGTTTAATGGTAGACATCCAGCCACCAAATTTGGAAACACGCATCGCTCTGTTAAAAGACAAAGCAGAAAGGCTTGGTTTATCTATTGGCCACGATATTTTTGAATTAATCGCTAGATATATAACTCAAAATATCCGACAACTGGAAGGATTCTTAAATAAACTAAGTGCACAACAAACTTTGATGAAATTACCTATAACCTATGCCACTACAGAAGCATTACTCTTCAACAATAAATCTCAATATTATAAAATACCTATTTCAAAAGAAGCCATACTTGAAAACATATCTTTATTCTACAAAATTAACCCACATGATCTAACAGGAAAACAACGGACGCAACAAATCGCACATGCACGTCAAATTACCATGTACTTATTAAGAAAAGAGCTTAACTTAACTTCAACAGAAATCGGTAGATACTTAGGCAACCGATCTCATGCTACTGTTATACATGCAATCACAAAAATAGGATTAGAATTAACTAAAAATCCAATAGTTAAAAAAGAAATCATCCAAATAACCGAAATACTCACTAACAATTAACTAACATGTTTTATATTAATCTACACAGTCCTCATTATTTATAACTATAGCATTTCAACATAGACGCTGTAGATATAGTGTAGATAACCCTATAAACTCTAATTATTCTGAGAATATATACAAAACCTCAAACAAGATATCAACATGGCCCCTTATTATATCAACACTTTTAAATGTAATATTCAAATCTCTATTTAAGTTATATACTTACACTATATATAAAAAAAGAGAATAATAACGTTATTAACACTATTATTATTATTATTATTAAAAATTATGATTGATACAGTAAGATTAAATTTATTTGCAGGTAAAGGCGGAAATGGCTGTGTAAGTTTTCTACATATGAAATTCAACCCAAATGGAGGACCTAATGGGGGTGATGGTGGAAACGGAGGCGATATATTCATAGAAGCTGATCCTTCTCTTAACACATTACTTCATCTTAAATTTAACAGTACTATTTATGGGAATCATGGACAACACGGCAAAGGTAAAGACCAGAGAGGTTCTAATTCAAGCAGCACCACTATCAAAGCTCCATTAGGAACAGTGCTGTGGAAAATAAATTCTGATGGTACTAAAACTTTTATTGATGATTTAAGTGAAATTAAAACTGTTTTAGTGGCTAAGGGAGGTCTTGGAGGTTGGGGAAATGCACGTTTTGTTTCATCAACTAACCAAGAACCACTTCTAGCTGAATCTGGAGAAATAGGTCAAGAAGTAATCCTTTTTCTAGAATTAAAATTATTAGCTGATGTAGGTTTGATTGCTAAACCTAATGCAGGGAAATCAACTTTTATTTCAAGATGCACATCAGCTAAACCTAAAGTTGCAGATTATCAATTTACAACTCTTGAACCAGTTTTAGGTGTTGTTGATTACCAAGAAAACAGTTTTGTGATGATGGAAATACCTGGATTAATAGAAGGAGCTAATGAAGGAGTAGGTTTAGGATTCCAATTTTTGAGGCACGCAGAAAGAGCAAGATTTTATATTCACTTAATAGATGGATTATCTATTAATCATTTAGAGGAATGGAAAATGATTAATAATGAATTAGAACAATTTAACCCTGAAATGGCTAAAAAAGCACAAATTGTAGTAGTTACTAAAATGGATGTAACTGAAGTAAAAGATTATGAAGAAATAATTTTACAAGAATTAGAAAAAGATGTTGTTTATCATAATTCAAATATTATATTGGATCCAGAAGCTTTAAGTATTGTTAATAAAATCCATTTTATCTCTTCGATTTCTGGACAGGGAGTTACAGAGTTAATTGGCGCTGCTGCAAACTTGTTGACAGTTTTACCCAAAAATGTAGAAAAATATGAATTTGATGAAGAATATTTTGACGTTGAACCTTCTCGTCCAAGCATAATAAAAGTGGATAATCATTATATTGTAAATTCCAAAAAACTTGAACGATTTACGTTAATGTCTGACATGAATGATCATAGAGTAATGATACAAATGTGGTCTCAGATGATCAAGTTGGGACTTTCTAAACAACTTGAAGAATCAGGTATTCAACCAGGAGACACTATAAAAATAGGTGAGTCGGAAATGGAATGGATTTAAATGAAGAAGGTTGGTATCTTTGGAGGAACCTTTGACCCAATCCATTGTGGGCATTTATCTGTAGCGAACCATATATATAGTTCCTGCGATTTAGATACAGTCATTTTTGTTCCTGCATATTCACCACAGTTACGTGAAGACAAACAGCCCGTAGCCTGCAGTATTCATAGATATAACATGACAAAATTAGCTATTCATGAGTCCAGTTATTTTGAGATTTCTGATATCGAGTTATTAAGAAAAGGCCCATCATATATGATAGACACAGTGGAAACGTTTTTAAACAGTTCTACAGACATCGAATTGTTTTTAATTATTGGTTCCGATAACATAGAGAAATTGCCATTTTGGCATAGAAAAGATGAACTTTTAAAACTGTGTACTCTCTTGGTTTATGAAAGACCCGGGTATAAAACAAATTTATCTCTAATAATAGGTGATGAAAGCTCTAGCATAATGATATCAGGCCCTCAGAATATAGAATCTGGAACAGAAATTAGAAAACAAATTTATCAAGATAATGATATTAGCCATGCTATACCTGAAATTGTCTTGAATTATATTAAAGAAAACAAATTATATTTAAAACAGGAGTGATGTAAATGGCCAATACAGAAAAAGTAGATAGATTATTAGAATTAGCTACTGAAACAGGAGCTCTAAAATTTGGGGAATTTAAACTCTCCTCAGGTAAGAAAAGTTCTTATTACTTCGATGGGCGATTATTAAGCTTGCACCCAGAAGGAATAAACTTGATTTCTGATGCGATGTTAGAAATAGTATCTCCTTTAAACCTTAATGCTGTAGGAGGACCGACGCTAGCAGCTGACCCTATAGTAGCAGGACTTTGTTTGAAAAGTTTCTTTCTTGGAGGGAAATTATCAGGATTCATTGTTAGAAAAGAAGCAAAACAGCACGGGATGTCACAATTAATTGAAGGAACATTAAATATAAAAGATGAAGTTTTAATTGTTGATGATACATGCACGACTGGAGGATCTCTTTTTCATGCAATTAATGCTGTTCAAGAATTAGGTGCAATCGTTAAAAAAGTAATGGTTGTGTTAGATAGAAATGAGGGTGGCTCTAAAACCTTGATTGATCAAGGTTTTGATTTTGAAGCATTAATTTCAGTAAACGAAGACGGTGAATTTATAGTTAACCAGTAATTCTTTATTATTGCTCTTCACCAAATAATAAGGGAATGTCTTTTATTATGGCTACTTGACCGGATGGTAGTTCAACAGGTGTTCCTATTTTAGCAGAAGCAGTATTTATATAAGCGAGACCTGCTTCAGGATAGCCTAATAAATCTTGCTTTATTGATGTTATAAAACCTACTTTTTTTTGGTTATAAAATAGTGGGTCATTAACAGAAGCCTCATTTGAATTTGAAAAATTTAATAAAACAAGATTTTTTTGTACTTTTTTATAAGTATCTAGCCTGGCGATTACTTCTTGTCCAATGTAACAACCTTTTCGGAAATCTATGGCTCCAATTAACCCAGCTTCCAAAGGATTATACGTTTCATTTAATTCAGCGCCATGCATAGGGAAAGCATGTTCAATTCTAATATTCTCGTATTCTTCTTCATCTATTTCTTGAAATAGATCTCCTAGAGTTGTCTCGTAGTGTTTTTTAAAAGCATTTGGCATTATTAAAATATAAGAAGGTAACGAACCCAGATTATATGGCATACACCAGCCGGTTAAATCATTAACAGTAATGGAATTCACATTGCCATTAGATGTTTTAGGGCTTATGAAAGCTGACAACTTATTAATAGAATCTGTTCCAATTAAATGATAAGAAGCGTATTTTTGTGTAACATTTTCATATTCAATATCTTCCATAATAGTATATTTGTCGAGCCATTGAAGGACTTGTGTATCTTGCCCTGTGCTTGTTAGCAAAATGAATTCATCTGTCAGACATACAAGGTATGTAATGTCTATTATCCGACCTTTGTCATTTGTTAATATAGTATGTTTAGAGTCAAAATTGTCGAGACCTAAGATATTATTAGTGGAGAGACGGTTTAATAAGTCGAGAATATCAGATCCCAATATTTTTAATTTCCCAATACTATAAACAGGATGAATTAAAGGGGAATTAATCGTAGACGCCATTGTATGTGTCCTTTAACTACTTAATTTATACTCCAAAAGAAGTACCGCAACCACAGGATTTAGCTGCATTCGGATTTGTGAACACAAATCCTTTGCCATTTAAGCCATCGGAAAAATCTAATGTTGTACCAACTAAATAGATATAGCTTTTTTTGTCCACCATAACTTTTACGCCATGCTGCATTACAATTTTATCGGAGTCACTAGATTCGGCAGTTATCTGTAAGTCGTAGGTGAGTCCTGAGCAGCCACCACCTTTAACAGCTACGCGTAACCCGATCTCATCAGTAGCACCATCCCGTATGGCGAAGTATTTAATTTTTTCTGCAGCTTTTTCCGTGATTTGAACTGTTATATCTTGTGCATTTTGTGTTACAGGCATATTTAAAATCCTATATTATTATTAATCCAATTGTAAATTTAATTTGAGGTTGGAGTCAAGTTTACCATTTTTCGATTACAGGTAGAACATGTTTTCCAAAAAGTTCAATGTTCTTCATAGTAGCTTCATGTGACATTTTAGATTCTTGCCCATAAAAAATTAAATTTCCCATTCCTAATTTAGTGTGTAAAAATTCTAGTTGTTTTAATACTGAATCGGGAGTTCCGCATACAATATGGTGGTTTTCTTTCAATTCTTCGAAAGTTTGTTGATTTAATGGTTTTGGCCCTGTGCGACGAGCTGCTAGCGCTGAGGCATTAGTAGAACGGTAGCCAACAGGATTCATAAATTCGCGAGGGCCTCTGAGAGTAGCTCCCATTCTCCAGATAAAATTCTTGGCTTGCTCATCTGCTGCTGCTTCAGTTTCTCCGACGTAACAGCATAATAAATATCCAAAGTTATCTGGAGAGGTTATTTTGCCTACTTTGGTAGCAGCTTCTTGGTAGTAGCCGAATAGCTCATGCGTTACGTCTACATCTGTTAAAAACGCACAATAGGTGTAACCATGCTCTCCAGCCCAGGTAGCTGTTTCTGGACTTGCAGATCCGGGAACCCATATTGGAGGATGGGGTTTTTGAATAGGAACCATCCAGGGATTAACAACTCTGAAATTATAATGCTCGCTTTCCCATCGAAAAGGCCCTGGTGTAGTCCATGTTTTGATGACTAGGTCATGGCATTCTTCAAATCGGGCTCGGTTGTTTACGGGATTACCGTTCGTAGCGATAGTTTCTACTCCTGTCCCTCTGACCATTCCAGCAATTAATCTACCTCCCGAAATGACGTCTATCATTGCTAACTCTTCGGCAAGCCTAATAGGGTTATCGTGAATTGGAAGAATGTTTCCGAGTATTAAAATTTTTGCTTGCTCTGTGATTCTAGCTAAAACAGCTGCTGATAAATTGGTTGCTGCATTCATACAAGAAGGAGTGTTATGGTGTTCGTTCAACATGATTCCATGGAACCCAAGTTGATCAGCGTAAACACATTCATCAAAATATCTTTTGAATAAATTATTAGCTTTCCCAGGATCAAAATAGCTGTTAGGAAAAGTCAATCTAAGAGAAGGATATTTATCTCCTTCTTCGTCTGGGTATTCATGATAAGGGAATTCACTAAAATAAAAAGTTTTCATGAGGCTTCTCCTGCAAATTATTCTTCAAGGGTAGTGAGGTCTCCTGGATCTATTCCAAGTTCTTGAGCTTTTAAAAGCCTGCGCATTATTTTACCAGAACGGGTTTTGGGTAAAACAGGAATAAAGTCTATTTCAGAAGGGACGGCAATAGGACCTAAAACGTTCCTGACGTGAAGCTTTAATAATTTATTGATTTCTTCTGAAGGCTCTGTGCCCATCATTAATGTCACGTAAGCTTTAATAGCTTCACCTTTGATTTCATCAGGTAGACCAATGACAGCGGCTTCAGCAACTGCGTCATGTGAAACTAGAGCACTTTCTACTTCAGCGGAGCCAATGCGATGGCCAGCGACATTAAGAACATCATCTGCTCTGCCTACTACCATATAATATCCATCTTCATCACGTAAGGCTACGTCTCCGGTTAAATAGACTCCAGGGATGGTGTTCCAGCTTTCTGCATATCTTTCGGGATCTCCATACACTGTTCTGTAAAAATGAGGAAAAGGCTTTTTGATTATTAATAACCCGCCTTTATTGGGTTCTGTTATAGAAGTACCTTCATTGTCTACTATGTCTAATTCTACACCCGGGAGAGGTTTACCGACTCTTCCTGGTTTAACGTTCATTATGGGTAAAGTTCCAATGCAAGGGGCTCCTGTTTCTGTTTGCCACCAATTGTCTACTATATGTCCCCATTCACCGTTACCACATAGTATTTTGTATGCCCATTTCAATGCTTCTGGATTTAATGGTTCTCCTGCGCAGGTTAAATATCTTAATGAAGTTAGGTCATATTTTTTGGAATTTTCATCCCCATATCTCATAAGCATTCTTAAAGCGGTTGGTGCTGTAAAAATGACGTTAACTCCGTATTTTTCGATAATATTATAAAAAATATCTGGTTCTGGATAATCTATAGTGCCTTCTCGAAAAATGGTTGTTGTTCCTGTGATTAGAGGGGCATAAACAATATAGCTATGGCCAACAACCCAACCAATGTCTGAAGTACACCAAAAGACATCATTTTCTTTAATGTCCCAAAAAGTCTTAAAGTGATAATAAGTTCCCACCATATATCCTCCGTGTACATGAAGGATTCCTTTAGGCTTCCCAGTAGTTCCACTTGTGTATAACACATATAGAGGGTCTTCTGAATCCATTATTTCGGCATCGCAGTGAGAGGATTGATTATTCATTAACTCATCAAAATCTAGTTGCGTTGGTTTTAAAGTTGTCTTTTCCCCAAGCCTTCTCCAAACGATAGTATTTGTAAGAGTAGGGCAAGATTTTATAGCTTCATCCGCTATTGCTTTTAGATCAATATGGCCACCGCGGCGAACTCCGATATCTCCCGTTATTAACACTTTTGCATCAATATCATTGATACGGTCCGTTAAAGCGCCCACACTAAACCCTGCATATACTACGCTATGTACTGCTCCAATTCGAGCACAAGCGAGCATTGCAAGGGCTCCTTCAGGAGTTAAAGGCATATAGATAACTACTTTGTCTCCTTTTTGAACGCCTATTTGTTTGAGTCCATTAGCAAATTTATTTACTAATGAATAGAGTCGGCCATATGTGAAAGATCTTTCTGATCCGTCTTCTGCTAACCACAAGAAGGCTACTTTGTTTTTATTATGTTCTAGTTGCCTGTCTAAGGCATTATAGGTGCTGTTACATTTGCCGTTTAGTAACCATTTAAATGTGGGGTAAGTATTCTCGTAGACAGATTCACAGGGAGAGAACCAACTGAGTTCTTTTGCTATATT
>Ga0114999_10000931_pt1 | contig 42248 bp, 24 predicted proteins | sample ArcticOcean_MG_C_3_FD_89820 | JGI IMG/M metagenome (GOLD analysis project Ga0114999, IMG submission 89820) | Marine microbial communities from western Arctic Ocean - ArcticOcean_MG_CB8_126 | ecosystem: Environmental > Aquatic > Marine > Oceanic | place: Arctic Ocean: Canada Basin | collected...
TCCGGCTCATGGCGATTCTTCCTCATCGGCAATTGTACGGAGGATCCAGACGACGTGGTTGCCCGATCTGCGGCCAGGTTCTGACGGTCGGATCGTCATCGTGCAGTGTCGCTCGCGGCCGACCCATGTTCAAGCACATCGTGCAGGGCCTCCATCCAGTGGCCACAGTTGGTCTCTCCCGACTAACCTAGGGGCCTGGCAATCGGGGTGTCACTCTTCTTGGGAATCGGGAACACGCTCATGACGATCGACAGGAACCGGGCTTTCGTTTTGTCCGCCATCGTGGTGTCGCTGTTGCTCCCCGGCGTTGTCGTGGCCCAGGGCCTCGAACACGTGAAGGCTCACTACACGAAGTACGAATATCGCATCCCGATGCGTGACGGGAAGCGGCTGTTCACCTCGGTCTACGTGCCCAAGGACGATTCGCAGACGTATCCGATCCTGATGAAGCGAACCCCCTACAGCGCCCGGCCCTACGGAGCAGACCAGTACCCCGAGAACCTCGGACCGTCCCCGCTGTTTGCCAAGGAGGGGTACATCTTCGTCTACCAGGACGTGCGCGGCCGCTGGATGTCGGAGGGGGAATTTGTCCACATGCGACCCCACCTCTCGAAGAAGACGAAGATTACGGAAATCGACGAGAGCACCGATACCTGGGACACAGTCGAGTGGCTGATCAAGCGAGTCCGTGGCCACAACGGCCGCGTGGGCATCGCGGGCATTTCCTATCCCGGGTTCTACACGGCCGCCGGGATCATCGACTCGCACCCGGCCATCAAGGCCGCCTCGCCACAGGCACCGGTCAACGACTGGTTCATCGGGGACGACTGGCACCACAACGGGGCCTTCTTCCTGGCACACATGTTCAACTGGATGTCTCGCAACGGACGCAAACGTCCCGAACCGACCAAGAAGTTCCCCCGGGCGACATTCGACTATGGCACCCCGGACGGTTACGAGTTTTATCGCCGCATCAGGACGCTCTCCGAAATCGACAAGAAGTACCTCAAGGGTGATGTGCCCTTCTGGCTCGAGACCATCCGGCACGGGACCTACGACGAGTTCTGGAAATCTCGCAACATCCGGCCCCATCTGAACAACGTCAACGCCGCGGTGATGACCGTCGGCGGGTGGTTCGACGCCGAGAACCTCTTCGGGGCCCTCGAGACCTACAAGTCGATCGAGGCCCGAAACCCCGAGACCGTCAACACGCTGGTGATGGGGCCGTGGCGACATGGAGGATGGGCCCGGGGTGAGGGGTCATTCTTCGGCGACATTCCCTTCAACGCCAAGACCTCGGAGTTCTACCGCGAGAAGATCGAGTTCCCGTTCTTCCAGCGGCACCTGAAGAACAAGGGAGACGCCAAGCACCCCGAAGCTTGGGTGTTCGAGATGGGCACCAACCAGTGGCGAAGGTACGACAAGTGGCCGCCCGGGGATGCCCGCTCGAAGTCGCTCTATTTCCACGCCGGTGAACGGCTCGCGTTCGACCCACCTGTCAGGAACGGTGACAAGAACGGTGATCGACGGGATTACGACCAGTATTTCAGCGATCCGAACAAGCCCGTTCCGTACATGAACGGCATCCTCACGGGCATGAAGGCCGAGTACATGATCGCCGACCAGCGGTTCGCGTCACGACGTCCCGACGTGCTGGTCTACCAGACCGAAGAACTGGAAGAGGACGTGACACTCGTGGGGCCGATCGAGGTCGACCTGACGGTGTCGACCTCGGGCACCGACAGCGACTGGGTGGTGAAGCTGATCGACGTCTACCCTGACGATTACCCGGATCCGGCGAAGAACCCCACGCAAGTCCGCATGGGCGGCTACCAGCAGCTTGTCCGAGGCGACGTGATTCGAGGCAAGTTCCGCAAGAGTATGGAGAAGCCCGAGCCGTTCGAACCGAACACGCCGTCACGGGTCCGGTTCACCATGCCCGACACCTATCACTGTTTCCGCTCGGGCCACCGCATCATGGTCCAGGTGCAGAGCTCGTGGTTCCCGCTGGTCGATCGGAACCCGCAGAAGTTCTGCGACATCTTCCGGGCCGTCGAGTCGGATTACCGGGCGGCCACGCAGCGAGTCTACCGCTCGCCGAAGGCCGTCTCCCGATTGAAGGTGATGGTCTTGCCGTAGGGGATTGTCAGCGCGTTCGGGTTGTCCTGGTCCGCTGCTGAAAGCCCGCACCGGGATAAGCCCGGTGCGGGCTTTTCTATCAGCGTTGAGACGACACAATTGCGTTATGCACAACCGGAGAAATCGAATGTGTCACCCTCTGTTAATCATCTTGGCCGGCTGCGTGGTTTCATGGGCGGGGTTCGTGCCGCTGGCGGCGGCGGAAAAGCGACCCAACGTGCTGCTGATCCTGGCCGATGATCTTGGGTTCTCGGACCTGGGCTGTTACGGCGGCGAGATCGAGACTCCGAACCTGGATCGATTGGCCGGTAACGGTCTGAGATTCACTCAGTTTTACAACACCGCCCGGTGCTGGCCGACTCGAGCGGCATTGCTGACCGGTTATTACGCTCAGCAGGTCCGTCGCGACATCATTCCCGGCCTCCCCAAGGGGGTTCGAACCGGCGGTCGAGGTCAGCGGCCGAACTGGGCACAATTGCTGCCAGTCATGCTCGCACCATCCGGGTACCGCTCGTACCACTCGGGCAAATGGCACATCGACGGCATGCCGTTGAAGAGCGGGTTCGATCACTCGTACTATCTTGGCGACCAGGGGCGGTTTTTCAGCCCGAAGGTTCATTACGAGGACGACAAGCGGCTTGCGGCCGTTGAACGTGGTTCGGGGTACTACGCCACCAACGCGATTGCCGAGCATGCCATCAGGTGTCTGAAGGAGCATGCTGCCGAGCATGCCGCGAAGCCGTTCTTTCATTACCTCGCCTTCACCGCACCGCATTTCCCTCTACACGCACTTCCCGAGGACATCGCACGCTATCGCAAGCGATACCGTCGGTCGTGGGGTGAAGTCCGCGACCGGCGTTGGACACGCCTGCAGAAGCTTGGCATTGTCACCGGCCAGCTCTCGAAGGTCGAACGAGATCTCGGCCCCCCCTACCACTTCCCCGACGCTCTGGAACAACTTGGGCCGGGTGAAGTCAATCGTCCATTGCCGTGGGAGGATCTGACGGCAGAGCAGCGTGAATTCCAGTCGACGAAGATGGCGATCCATGCCGCGATGATCGATCGCATGGACGCGGGGATCGGGCGTGTACTCGATCAACTGAGAAAGATGAACGCCTTTGACAACACCCTGATCCTGTTCCTGTCGGACAACGGCTGTAGTGCCGAGATCATGGTCCGTAATGACGGACACGATCCGAAGGCTCCCTTGGGGTCCGCCGCGACACACCTGTGCCTGGGCCCCGGCTGGTCCACGACCTGCAACACGCCATTTCGGCGGCACAAGACGTGGGTCCACGAGGGTGGCTGTGCCACGCCCCTGATCGCGCATTGGCCCAGTGGGATCCGGGCTCGCGGCGAATTGCGGCACACCGCCGGGCACGTGATCGACATTGTCCCGACCATCCTGGAACTTGCCGGGGCGAAACGGCTGCCAGCCGATGCACCGGAGGCACCGGGCAAGAGCCTGGTGGCGGCGCTCGGACAGGATGTCACCATTTCACGCGACTCGCTGTGGTGGTTGCACGACGGCCATCGCGCGATTCGCAAGGGCGACTGGAAACTCGTCGTGGCCAAGGGGGAGCAGCCCGAGTTGTTCAACCTCCGCGAGGATCGCACCGAAACAAAAAACCTCGCCGCCAGGTACCCCGACAGGGCCAAACAACTGGCCGCCGAGTGGGACAGGCAACTGGTCGCGTTTCGCGAGTTGGCCCTGCGAGACCGCGAGGATCCACCTGCCCCGGAACGCTCGAAGACGACACCCAACGTGGTCCTGGTCTTTGCCGACGACCAGGGCTACCAGGACCTGGGTGTCTTTGGCTCGCCCAACATCAAGACACCACACGTCGACCGGATGGCTGGGGAGGGGATGCGGTTCACCGACTTCTACTCGGCGGCGTCGGTCTGCACGCCCAGCCGGGCGGCACTGATGACCGGCTGTTACCCGGAACGCGTCGGTCGCCTGGGGGTGCTCTTTCCTCGTGACAAGATCGGGCTGAACCCCAGCGAGATGACCATCGCCGAGTTGCTCAAGACACGCGGCTACGCCACCGCCTGTATCGGCAAGTGGCACCTGGGTCACAAGCAGAAGTTCCTGCCGACCAACCAGGGTTTCGACACCTATTTCGGCATCCCCTATTCGAACGACATGGGCGCCGACCCGGCCATGCAGCTCGCCACCGACATCCGCTGGCGAAACGGGTTCACCGAGGAAAAGTTTCGGCAGTTGACGCCGAACAACCGCCGGGCCGGACCGCCACTGATGCGAGGGACACGGGTTGTCGAGTTTCCCGTCGATCAGAACACGCTGACCAGGCGGTACACCCAGGAGGCGGTCCGCTTCATCACGGCCAATAAGGACAGGCCGTTCTTCGTCTACCTGCCACACACGATGCCGCACATCCCGCTGTACGCCACACCCGAGTTCTCGGGCAAGTCGGCCGCCGGCCTGTACGGGGACACGATCGAGGAGATGGACTGGTCGGTGGGGCAGATCATGGCCACGCTGCGGAAACTGCAACTGGACCGGAACACCCTGGTGATCTACACCTCCGACAACGGTCCGTGGAACCTCAAGGGCAACGCCACCGACAAGGTCAAGGGTAACAAGAACCGTCGCATCGGCGGCTCGGCGCTGCCGCTGCGTGGTTACAAGTTTCAGCAGTTCGAGGGAGGCATGCGTGAGCCGACGGTGATGTGGTGGCCGGGCCGAATCCCTCCCGGTTCGGTCTGCAGGGAACTGGCCGGCACAATCGATATTCTCCCAACGCTCGCGGCGATCACGGGTGCCGCGCTGCCGAAGCAGAAGATCGACGGACACAACATCCTGCCGCTTCTTGAAGGGCGGAAGGGGGCCCGCAGTCCACACGACGCCTATTTCTACCAGTCGAAGGCGGTGCGGATAGGGGAATGGAAGCTGATGGAATCGAGAGCCCGCAACAAGCCGAAGCTGCTGTTTAACCTCAGCAGCGACATCGGGGAAAAGAAGAACGTCGCTGCCGAACATCCCGACATCGTCAAGCGGCTCTCCGAGGCGCTGTCGGATTTCAAGGCCCGGATGAAATCCGAGGGCCGTCCCAGAGGCAGCCTCTGAGACGACAAAAGTGTGGTTCCTGAGGACTTGCGTCGAACCAGCCAATTGACCGTCCCTGCTGGCCTCTTCTAGGATGGATGGATGGATGGAATGTCGCACGGAGGCTGTGTCATCGAAATCCGTTCTTGAGCCTATGTGATGACTTTGCAACGAGTGGTCCTGGTCAATCCGCCGCCATTGGCAATTGTCGAGCCATGGTACGACCGGCCGGATTGGGGCCGCATCGGACTGGCCTACCTCGCCGCCTGGTTGCGACGCGAGTCGGATGTCGAGGTCTTCGTGGTGGACGCCAAGCTCGAGCGTCTCGACTTCTCACAGGTCCAGTCGCGAGTTGCCGAACTGAAGGCCGACGTCGTCGGCTTGACTGCGTTCACCAACGAGATCAAGCCGGCCGCCTACACCGCGTCGCTGATCAAGGATGTCTTGCCCGAGGCCGTGACGGTGATCGGTGGAGTGCACGTGACGGCCCTGCCGCGGCAGACGCTCGAGGAGTTTTCGAGTTTCGATGTCGCGGTGATCGGCGAAGGCGAACGAACGTTCGAAGAACTGTGTACGGCGATTCACAGCCACGGCGACTTCAACAGCGTGGCCGGGCTGGTCTTCCGGTCCGACGACTCGGCCACTGCCGGTTTGGTCGAGACGGCTCCGCGTCCGAGGATGCTCGACCAGGATCGCCTGCCTCTGCCGGCCTGGGACCTGTTCCCTCCGCAGAAGGAATTCTGGCTGCAGACGCTGCGCGGTTGTCCGTTCAACTGCGTGTTCTGCATGAACCACAACGGGCGAGTGGCTCGGTCGAGATCGGTCGAGAACGTGATCGAGGAGATCCGGTGGGTGGTCGAGGAACGCGGTGGGCGTGAACTGCGGTTTGGCGACGAACTGTTCACCGTCGACATGGAGCGTTCGCGACAGTTGATGACCCGATTAATCGAAACGGGCCTCAGCGAGAAGATTCGCTGGGATTGTCAGACTCACGTTCGGTTTGTCGATCAGGACCTGATGCGGCTGATGAAGCAGGCCGGTTGTTTTCGAGTGGAGTTGGGGATCGAGACGGGTGATGAGGACAAGTTGCGTTCGATGGGCAAGGGGACGAATCTGAAGATGATTTTTGCGGCTGCCGAAGCGGCTCGGGCGGCCGGGATGCCCTTTGGGACCTTCTTCATTATTGGCCAGCCCGACGAGAGTCGCGAATCGATCCGGCGAACGGTCGACCTCGCCGTGAAACTGAATCCTGACCTGCCGATCATCGGCCTGATGTGTCCGTATCCCGGCACCGAGGTGGCTCGGATGGCTGCCAACGGAGAAGCGGGTTATCGGTTGGTGACGACCGACTGGGACGAATACAACAAGCAGATCGGCGGTGCCATGGAGTTCTCGGGGATGACTCGGAACCAGTTGGAATGGCTGCAGATCCGAGCCTACCTGGCCGTCTACCTGAAGAACTGGAGATTCTTGGACCTGGTGAAGTTCCTGTGGCACTTCCGAACTGGTGCCTGGCAGGTCTTGAAGAAGGCGGTGCTGCAACGCAGTCTCAGCACGGGGTTGGCGTATCCGGTTGATTACGTCGAGCGTCTTGCCGGCGGCCGCACGGCGACGATTGACGATGTTGTCGCGGCACGAGCCTCTTGGGAAGAGGTGCAGAAGCGCGAGTTGGTTCTGGCGAGAGAGTCGGCCAGGACGCCTGGTCCGGTCGTCGATGCAATTGGCAACGATCAACGGCGGTGACTATTCTGGTTGACCATGCCCGAGTCATCCCGGACACAACCCGGCATCGCCACCACGCCGTCCGGCGACCGTCGCAGTCGACGGTGGCTGTTCGTGCTGTTGATCGTCACAACTCTCGAATCGGCCGGCTGGCTGGCTGACTATTGCTTCGAATTCCGTCCACGCCTGCTCGACAAGCTGGCCATGCTGAGGTTGGACAACGATCCGATCGCGGTGGTCGACCAACCTGTATCGCAAACATCGTTGTGGCTCCCCGACACGACCGACGCTCCAGTTTCCAGCCAGCCGTTTGTCTTTGGAGGCCGAGTGATCCCCGATGCGGGGCCATTGGGTTACCGGCACCGCGAAGTGTCGCCTGTCAGCGTGCGCGGCGACCCTGATCGCCGCGTGTTTGTCATCGGCGGCTCGGCTGCCTACGGGTACCCCTATCGATACGACGAGTGCTTTGCGGCCGACCTCGACCGGCAATTGTCACACCGCGGCTTGACAGTCCTCAACGCCGCTCACGTCGGCTACAACAGCGGCGAAATCGCTCCGATCGCACGGCGGATCTCCGAGCACTACTCGGCCGACACCCTGATCATCTTCACTGGCAACAATGAATGGAATCACTGGCAACCCTATCGGCCGCCGGGCAAGAAACAGGAAACCAGCCTGTCGGTACTTCGCAACCTTGCTCACAGCCGAGCCGTGTCGGCCGTCGAACACTTACTGCTCGGGTGGATGACGACGCCCGAGACGGCAGGCAGCGGAGTCGATTCGTTTCGGTTCCATTACGAATTGACCGGCATCGACTATTCCCTGCAGCATCCCATCGACCCACTTCGTTACGACCCATCGACCTGGCCGGCCGCCAAACAGCACTACCTCGACACGTTTGAAGACAACCTGCGGTTCATGGTCACTCATGCACAGAAGAACGGCGTGCGAGTGATCCTGTTGACCGTGCCGTTCCATTACCGACTCTCACCGGCCTGGAAACATCCTCAACCAGACTCCTTCAACTCGCAGCACGCCCGGGCCGTACGACTGGCCATCAAGCAGTCGGCCAAGCGGGTGGCCGAAGGACAACACAAGCAGGCTCTGCAATTGGTTCAGGACGCCCTGGCACTTGATCCGCTTCCGCCGGTCCTGCACTATTTGGCCGGCCAGTGTCACGAAGCGGCTGGCGATTATTCCGAGGCCCGGTCCGCTTTTGCTCAATGCCGCGAGACGATGGTCGGTGCCTTGGGCAGCCGGCTGAGCATCAACCGTGTCATTCGCAGGGTTGCCGCGGACAGCAGGGTTGAGTTGCTGGATCTGCCTGACGTGTTTGACCGTCACGAGCGAAGTCGTGGCGAGCACTTCAACGGCAACCTGATCCACGACGACTGCCATCCGACAGCCGCCGGTCACCGAGTAATTGCCGACGCGTTATTGCGTTGTTTTGTTGTGTCTGTCGACTGACCCCGACGCCGGAGGCGTGGCCTGCACCTGGCGGGTTGAACGCAGGAGCTTGGGCCCTACACCGCGTCGACCCACTCGGCCCAGTAGGCAAAGCTCTCATCGACTTCCGAGGCGTCGTCGAGCATCGTGTCGCTGCCGCCGCCACCGCGGACCGTGTCGCCGTCAGTTCCCCCGTCCAACCGATCGTCGTCTCGCGTGTGGTCGGTGCCCGTCTTGCCGTCGTCACCCTGCAGGATGTCATTCCCTGCGGATCCGTACAGGCTGTCGTGACCGTCGCCTCCGACCAGGATGTCGTTGCCGCTGCGGCCGTAAAGCAGATCGTCACCCGTCCAGCCGCTGATCGCATCGTCCTGCGTGCCACCGTCGAGCCAGTCGTCGCCGGCACCGCCGTTGAGCGTGTCGTTGTCACGGAGTCCCTTGAGGGTGTCGTCGCCGTCGCCACCGGTGATCGAGTCGGCACCCGAGCGACCGTTGAGCATGTCGTTGCCCGCTCCACCCTTCAGCGTGTCGCCTCCACCCACGCCGATCAGCGTCACATCGCCGCTGAAGGACGAGGCATCCAACCGGTTGTTGCCGTTGCCGCCCTTGAGGTAGGCCGTTTCGATACTTGATACGGCGTCGTTGCCCAGACCACCGGTTAGGCCGGTGTCGGTCAGTGTCAGGTCGACGTTGCCTCGTTCGTACAACCGGTCGGTCCCGTCGCCGCCATCGAGCGTGTCGTTGCCGCTCTCGCCGGTCAAAACGTCGTCGCCACCGGCTCCGAACAGGTCGTCGTTGCCGGCTCCGCCATTGAGCTTGTCGTTGCCGGCTCCGCCGATCAGCGTGTCGTAGTTGCCCCCCTGCCCTCGCAGCACGTCGTAGGTGTACGTGCCGGGCCCGGGGTCGACGACCGCGACGCCTCCGGTGATCAGGTCGCGACCCGAGCCGCCGAAGATTCGGTCATACCAGCCGCCACCGGTCAGCGTGTCGTGCCCACCGGACCCGTTGAGAAACGCACGACCGCTGAAAGCCGACGCGTCGATCGTGTTGGCACTGGAACCACCGAACAACTGGACCAACTGGATGTTGATCAGCGTGTCGGTTCCCAGGCCGGTCAGTGAACTGTCGGTGGCGGTGAAGTCGACATCCGCCGATTCGGAGATCCGGTCGTAGCCGTCGCCACCGTCGAGCGTGTCGTCGCCGAGGCCACCTGTGAGCGTATCGTAACTGCCGCCCTGGCCCTGCAGACGGTCGTTGCCGGGGCCGCCCACCAACGAGTCTGCACCGGCACCACCGTTGAGCGTATCGTCGGCACTTCCACCGGTGAGCGAATCGCTGCCGGAAGAGCCATTCTGCTTCACCGCCAGGTTGATCGCCGAGGTATCGATCGTGTCGTCGCCGCCCTGCCCGTTGAGTGTCAACGTCCCGGCAAAGCCGTCGCCCAACGAGACGACGCTGATCAAGTCGTTGCCGGCCCCGGCATTGATCGTCAATGCGTCAAACGGAATCGTGGCCGCACCCGAGAGATCGATCTCCAGCGTCTCGGCATCAGCGGTCCCGTCGATCCGGAGCTCGGTCACTGAATTGACGGGTGCGCAGAACAGGTGCTCCGCCGACTGGCGGCGCACCTTCAACGTGCCGTCCTCAACCACGACCTCGAAACTGCCTCCTCCAGCGGGCAAGGTGACCGTCGAAATCGGATCGTGGATCTTCACGTAATCGGAATAGTCCATGTTCAGCGTCGGCGAGCCTCCGTAGGTCTCGCCGATGCTCTCCACGATCTCCTGCTCGGTGAACTGGCTGAGTCCGGTGGCGTAACCGGCATTGAATGCCTCCATGAAGACATTCGCCATGATGGCCTGGACCACCGTGTGGGGGTGGATCCCGTCGTCGACGAACGCGTTGGTCACGCCGGAACCGGCCGCGTTGTTGAACTGGACCCCGCCGATCAGCTGCGAGCTGATCACCGCGTCATTCGTCCCGAACAACGCCCGTGTCATTGCGACGGTGTCCATGAAGGCAACGCCCTCGCCACGGGCGATCGCCTCGACCCCGCAATTCACCTCGTCGACGACCGTGCTGACACGATTCCGCCACGACGGCACCACGAACAGTCCCTTGACCGACGGAGCCACCCCGTAATCGGCCACCCCGGCGACAACCAGGTGCACATCGGTGGCGGTCAACGTCTCGACGGCCGTTTCGATGTTCCCCACCAGCCCGTCGACGAACGTCTCGATCTGAGCGGCCGACCAGAACCCCGAATAGATTTTGAAGTAGACCTGGCTGGAACTGAAAAAGTCATTGGGTCCCACCGCCAGCGCGGCATGGCTGACATCTCCGGCGTTGACCTGGTCGGCCAGGTCGGTGTGTTGACCGGCAGTGAGCAGGCTCTGAGACGTGGCACCACTGCGTGCCCAGTTGTGTTCGTAGGCGTTCCGCCTCGGCTCACCCCAGGTACCGGTCACCCCGAAATCGAGCCCGCGTTCGAGGACCAGGATCTCGAGCCAGTTGGCGGCGTAATCGTAGTCCTCGAATTCGTACTCGTCGGTCAGGCTGTCTCCGACAGCTCCGAAGCCGGCAATCGGGTTGTGGGACAGCAGGCAGCGATCCTCCAGCGACTCGACCAGGCGACCGATCAGCGGCGGACCGGGCCAACCACGGTCGCGGCGAGCCCGTCCGCAACGCCGTCCAGATCGCGAAGTCTGACTGAACACCATGCTTCATCTCGTAACGAATGCCGTGTCTCGGTAGCTGTGGGACATCCATCCGTTAGCGAGTAGCCCGCAGCGAGTCTAGCACAGTCGGGAGAGGTCCAGCACACGTTGGCGGAGAGAGGTCGTGGCGGCTCGTGACCGTTTGCGGGGTTTCGGTTACAATGCCTTTGACCATCGACGGAATCCCAGATGCTGTTTGATTCGTGGCTGCAGAGTTTATTCCTCGGCTTGGGGGACGGTCGTCAGCGCGTCCGCCGACGCCGGCCTCGACCCTCACTCGCCCATCAGCTCGAGACGCTCGAAGACCGCTCGCTGCTGAGTGTTTCGTTCAATCCCACGAGTGGCGCCGTGAATATTGTCGGCACCACCGGTGCGGACACGGCCGAGGTGTCCTCTCCGTCGGCCGGCGTGTTGCGTGCCGTGCTGACGACCACGTCGGGTACCGAGAGCCAGGACTTCACCCTGGCCGATGTGAATCTGGTTGTCTTCACCGGTTCGTCGGGCGACGACCTGTTTACTAACCTGACCGGCGTGTCGGCCAATGCCAGCGGAAATGACGGTGCTGACACGCTGACAGGTGGCAGCGGTCCAGACACGCTGAAGGGAGACGGTGGAAACGACCTCGTGGTCGGGTCCGGCGGTGATGATTCTCTGAAGGGTGGCAGCGGAAACGACGTGCTCCTTGGCGGTGACGGCCATGATGAACTTAAGGGCGAAGGCGACGACGACCAGCTCAGCGGTGGAGCCGGCAACGACACACTGCTGGGTTCTTCGGGAAACGATAGCCTGCTCGGTGATGCCGGCCCGGATTCACTCAACGGCGGCAGCGGCAGTGACACGCTCGACGGGGGTGATGATGCCGACACGCTGAACGGTTCCGACGACAACGACTCGGCGACCGGTGGAGCCGGCAACGACTCGGTGATCGGTGGAGCTGGCAACGACACACTGGACGGCGGGATCGGGGCCGACATCCTCAGAGGGGATGCCGGCAACGACCAGTTACTCGGTGGAGACGGTAACGACCTGCTGGAAGGAGACGACGGGGACGACTCGCTGAACGGCGGTGCCGATTTCGACACGCTGCGTGGCGGGATTGGAGCCGACACACTCAGCGGTGGCACGGGCGACGACACGCTCGAAGGAGACGCCGGCATCGACCAGCTGGACGGCGAGGATGGCAACGATGTTCTGCGGGGGGGCACCGGGCCCGACGTGCTCAACGGCGGGTCCGGCAACGACAACCTGGTTGGCAACAGCGAGGACGATTGGCTGGTGGGTGGAGTGGGAGCCGACACGCTGCAGGGAAACGACGGCCGCGACACGCTCGAGGGGGGGCTTGATGCCGATTCGCTGCGAGGCGACAACGGCGACGATCTCCTGATTGGGGATGCCGGGTCCGACACGCTCGGCGGAGGAGCGGGAAACGACACGCTGCTGGGTGGCGACGGCGACGATTCCCTGCGCGGGGCCGACGGACTCGATAGCCTGGATGCCGGGTCGGGCATCGACACGCTCTTCGGTGATGCCGGTGACGACATCCTGGTCGGCGGCATCGGGGCCGATTCGCTCAACGGTGGAGACGACAACGACCTGGTCTTAGGTGGTACCGGCAACGACACGCTCCGCGGTGGCAGCGGGGATGACTCGCTGCTGGCCGAGGCCGGAAATGACTTCCTGTACGGCGATGCGGGAGATGACCTGCTGGACGCCGGCGACGGCGACGACCTGGCCGAGGGGGATGGATCCCTGGATGCGGGCGCCGACACGCTTCTGGGGCAGGCGGGAAGCGACACTCTGAGGGGCGGTGATGGTGTCGATTCGATCGAGGGGGGCAGCGGCGCGGATGTGATCGAGGGCGAGGGGGCAGACGATTACCTGCAGGGTGGAACCGGAAACGACACGATGCACGGCGGCGACGGCAACGACCTGCTGATCGGAGGAACCGACAACGACTCAATGACCGGTGGACCCGGTAACGACCTGCTGCAGGGCCAGGACGGCGACGACCTGCTCCGCGGCGGGGCCGATGACGACACCCTCGAAGGCGATGCCGGTGCCGACGAACTGCGGGGCGATGGTGAGAACGACCTGCTCAAGGGTGGCGCCGGCGACGACATCCTGCGGGGCGGTGAGTTGAATGACACCCTGCTGGCCGGCACCGGTGACGACACGCTCGACGGAGGTGCCGGCGACGATCGGCTCTACGGGGGTGATGGTGCAGACACGATTGACGGAGGCGACGGCAACGATCGGCTGTACGGAGAGGACGTGTTGTTGGGTGGTACCGGTGCCGATACGTTGCGGGGCGAGACTGGCGACGACGTCCTTCGTGGCCACGGTGGTCCAGACATCGTGATCGGCGGCTCCGGCGCCGATCGTCTCGATGGCGACGACGCCGCCGACCAGCTCTTCGGAGACGAAGGAGCCGACACCATCGGCGGCGGCGGCGACGGGGACACGATGCAGGGAGGAATTGGCGACGACCTGATGCATGGCGGCGGCGGGAACGACACCGTGCTGGGTGACGATGGGAACGACCGGCTGCTGGGTGGGGCCGGTGACGACTCCCTGGAGGGCAGCCTCGGAAACGACACGATCCAGGGCGGTGACGGGGACGATGTCCTGCGGGGCGAAGACGACGACGACGAATTGGTTGGCGAGGCGGGAAATGATTTTCTCAGCGGCGGGATGGGTGCCGATCAGCTCGACGGCGGAGACGATGACGATAGTGCGCGGGGTGGCGCGGGGAACGACACGCTGACGGGTGGAGCCGGGTCGGATACCCTGGTCGGGGACGACGACGACGACCTGCTGGTCGGCAACGACGGTGCCGATTTTCTGGACGGTCGCTGGGGCAGTGACACGATCCAGGGAGGTGCTGGAAACGACATCCTGCTGGGCGGATTCGGCAACGATTCCCTGTCCGCCGGGAACGATCGCGACGTGGTGATCGGTGGCCGAGGCTCGGACACACTCAACGGAAACAACGACGACGACATCCTGATCGGAAGCGCCACCGTCTACGACAACTCCGTCGCCGGACTGACCGCGGTGCTGGCAGCCTGGACCGACACCTTCGACTACGACACCAGGGTCGCCATGCTCGAAGACGAGAACTTCGCCCAGACGCTGCAGTCGGAATTGACCGTCTTTGACGACAGCCTCTCGGATTGGCTCACCGGGGCCGCCGGACAGGACTGGTTCTTCGAACCCGGCGAAGACGGTTCGGCCAGCCGTGATTTTTCGCTGGACGTGGTCGAGGGCGGAACCAGTCCCGAACAGACGAACAATGCCGGCGGCGACAGCAGCGGATTCGACGACCTGTTCCTGCCCGATGCCCTCGCGAAACCCGACTATCTTGTGCCGTTCACCGACCCCACCTACGGGTCGACGATCACCCGGATCACCGCGGATGTGTCGGTGACGTTCGAGACCGTCGAGAACACCGGTGGCACTACGACTCGTGAGTGGAGCGAGTTGATCAAGAACCGTTACGTGACCGAGACACCCTGGAGTCGTGATGGTAGCCTGATTCAACTTCGCAGCTTTGCCCCGTCGCTGCCCTACCAGTTGGTGCTCAACAACAGCACGCTCGCGCCGGAATTCATTGCCAACATCCCGACGACGAGCTTTCGCTGGAGCCAGGATCCGGCTCGACCCACCACCCAGTACGGGTTGATCCAGAATGGAGTCGACGACCACCTGGTGGTCGAATACGAACTGACAACCGGCGTGGTGGCTCGCCAGATCGAATTGCCGTTCAACAAGCTGGTGTCGGGAAAGGAAACCGTCGCCTTTGTGGGCGGGCGGAATTACGTGGCCATGCTCGGCGTCCCCCGTAATCCCATCGACACCGAGACGGCCACAGACATCTCTATCCACGTTGTCGATCTGGATTACGACGCCGCGACCGAATCACCCGTGGTGGCGTCGCTGGTGCTGACCGGGACCGGATGTGGCCACTACGACGACATCCTCTGCGACAGCCTCAATACCAACTCGATGAGGTTCGCGCCGGACGGTTCACGTGTTTTGGTGCAGTACTACGGCGCCACGCTGCAGTCACCCACCTGGCGACTGCTTGATGTCGATCTCGCAGCCGGTACGATTTCCTCGCACGTCCTGCCGACAGCCGCAGAGGCTCAGTTCGGGAATCCTCTACTGGGCCACTTCCCGGTTCGCTGGGGTCACCCCGTTTTTGCACTGGGTTCCAATGGAGTCGACGTGCACGTGATCGGTTCCAGCGGCAACTGGCGGGGATCGGTGATCCCGGAGGTGACGACACATGATCCCGGCGGGCGTGTCGGGGGCGTGTTGAGCTTCAACTCGCAGACGAATGTCTTCACGTCGTTGACCACACCGACCGACGAGGCGACCGTCAGTCACGTCAACGCCACCAACTACGCCAATCCCGGCTACATCTTCGTGTCGTATGAAGCCAAGTTGAGCGTCGGTTCGAAGTACCGGGGCGAGATCATCGCGATCAAGCTCGATGACCCCTCGAGTGGCGATGCCGTCACACGGCTGGCCCATCATCGGACCAACGCGCTGGAGGAGTGTTACAGTTGCCAGGCCCACCTCGCGGCATCTCCCCAAGGTGATCGGCTGTTGTTTTCGACCACGTGGGGTCTCTCGCAGAGTGTCGTCAGCAGCTACCTGCTTGACCTCGATCTTCCCGCTCTCTGACTTTCCTCCTCATCCCTGGTTCCCCTGTCATCGAGAACACCTGACGGCAACCCATGCTCCTGATTCGTTTTTTCCGGGCCCTGGCCCCTGGCAGTCCTTCCCGCCGGCTCGATCGGTCACGGCGAGTTCTTCCGCCATTGGCGGCCGAACCGCTGGAACTCCGGACAATGTTGTCGGCCCTGCCATGGTCCTCTGGCGTCCTGTCGAGCCAGACCGACGGGGCCCACGACGTGCAGACCGGCGATCTCGACGGCGATGGCGACCTCGACCTGCTGGTGGCCTCCGCTGATGACTCGACGGTCCGCTGGTTCGAAAACGACGGCAGCGGCGGTTTCACGATTCGGACGGTGACGACGGTGGCAAACGGTGCCAAGGCGGTGGCCGTGGGTGACCTCGACGGTGACACGTTTCCCGACGTGGTGGTGGCGTCATCCGACGACAAGACGATCGCCTGGTATCGCCACGATGGTGACCTGGTCTTCGAGCAGCATCTGATCACTCAGACGGCCGATTACGCCGTGTCGGTCGACGTGGTGGACCTGGACGACGACGGTGATCTCGACGTCCTGGCCGCCGCAGCCTGGGATGATTCGCTGCTGTGGTTCGAGAACGACGGGTCGGGCGTCTTCACCGAGAACGTGATCACCGCGACCGCTCTCGACGCCTGGCACGTGACGGCCGCCGACGTCGATTCCGATGGCGACATCGACGTCGTGGCCGCGGTGATGGGACTCAACAGGGTGTCCTGGTACGAGAATGATGGCAGCGAGGGGTTCACCGAGCGGGTGATCAGTTCGACGGCCAGCGGCGCCTTTTCGGTGACAACGGCCGACCTGGATGCCGACGGTGACCTGGACGTACTCTCGGCCTCGGCCTGGGACGACACGATCGCGTGGTTCGAGAACGACGGCAGCCAGGCATTCAGCCGCCACGACATCACCACCACCGCCGATGGTGCCAGTGAGGTGGTGGTCGTCGACCTGGACTCCGACGGCGATCTCGATTTGCTCTCGGCGTCCTTCTTCGACGACACGATCGCGTGGTACGAGAACGATGGCAACCAGTCCTTCACGTCGAGGACGATTTCAGTTTCGGCAGACGGCGCCTACGGCGTCGATGTCGGGGATCTCGATGGCGACGGGGACATCGACGTGGTTGCCGTGGCATCCGAAACCGACACCACCTTCGACTACCAGAACCTCGGCTACACCCGGTCCCTGCTCGACGGCGAACTCACGCTCTCGTTCGGAGTCGAATCGACCGTCGTGGTCGGTTCAGCCGACGGCGGCGTGCAAGTGACCTACAACGGGACCAGCGATCCGGGCGCGTTGGCGATCGACCCGAGCCTGCTGGGCGGCCTGGTGATCAACGGCAGCTCCGGAAACGACTCGGTCGACATCTCGGCGATCGGGCCGGCCGACTTCAGCCTGCTGACCTCCTCGAAGGTGCACGCCGGTGCCGGTGACGATTCGGTACTCGGCTCTTCACTGGCCGACACGCTCAATGGCAGCGCTGGCAACGATACGCTCGACGGTGGCGATGGCAACGATCGGCTCAACGGCGGCAGCGGCGCGGACAGCCTGGCCGGAGGCAACGGCGACGATCTGGTTCGCGGGCAGGGGACCAGTTACGACACGCTCAGCGGTGGTCCCGGCGACGATACGCTCGACGGTGGCGACGGCTACGACCGGATCTCCGAATCGGCGGATGTCGACTTCACCGCAACCGACAGTTCACTGACCGGCCTGGGCGGCGACACACTGATCAACATCCAGTTGGTGCAGCTCTTTGGTGGTTCCAGTGACAACACGATCGACGCGTCGGCGTTCACCGGCCGGGCTTTCCTCAACGGTTCCGGTGGCCACGACACGTTGACCGGCGGCGGCTGGTACGACCGGATCTTCGGTGGCTCGGGACGTGACTTGATCACCGGGGGTGCCTCGGTGGTCGATTCCGCTACGGGGTTACCGACCTACGACGTGCTGCGGGGACAGGGTGGCAACGACGACACGCTGATCGGTGGAGACGGCAACGACAAGCTCAATGGCGGAGCCGGCCGCGACAGCTTGGTCGGCGGCGACGGCGACGATGTGCTCACGGGCGAGAGTGGTAACGACATGCTCGATGGCGGTGCGGGGACTGACAGGTTGCTCGAGCGGGCCAACGTCGACATGACGCTGTCCGATGGCAGCCTGACCGGTGGCCTGGGAATCGATCAACTCAGCGGAATCGAGACTGCCTTTCTCAAGGGCGGCAACGGCAACAACTCGCTGGATGCCTCGGACTTCACCGGTGATGTCACGCTGATCGGACTGGGTGGTGATGACACGCTGCGGGGCGGAACAGGAAACGACATCCTCAATGGACGCTCCGGCGACGACGTGCTGGATGGTGGCGACGGTGATGACACGCTGTTCGGCCTGCGGGGTGCGGACACGCTCTTCGGTGGTTCCGGAAACGACGTGCTCGATGGCGGTACGCAGGATGATGCCATCAGTGGCTGGGAGGGCGATGACCAGCTGTTTGGCCGCAGCGAGAACGATACGCTGGTCGGTGGGGAAGGCAACGACAGCCTGTACGGCGGTGCCGGCGACGACATCGTGCTGGGTGACGATGTCGACGACGAGACCGTGCTGACCGTCGACAACGACCGCCTCGACGGCGGCAGCGGTGCCGATACCGTCCGTGGCGGTGACGGCAGTGACACCATCCTGGATGACGTGTCCGAGATCGACGAATCGTTTGGCTTCTTTGCCGAGTGGGTCGACGGCGTCTGAGTGATCAGCGAAGCCGTTTCAACTTGATCCTCCCGTCGCTGTCGAGGAATGGTCCAGGAGGACGCTCTCGCGGCGGGCAACCAAAACAGCCGGGTTCTCCGTCTACTCGAAGACCATGTCATCCAGCACGAGCCGGGAGATGTCCGACGGACACCTCCCGGCCACTGTTTCCACCGTCGAGTTCAACTCGAATCGATCGACTCAATACTCTGTCATCCATCCCTCGATCTCCAAACTCATCAGCATGTCGAGGTCACCTTCCAAGAGTGGTTCACTGTTCATGTCGGAGACCAACCATTGGTATACGAACTCGTCGAACAGTTCTCTCGGGATGCCCTCGGGCAACAACCAGTCCTTATGTTCGGCGTCCGCGTCACGAATACGCTCTTCCGAATCCTGCTGACGGAATCCAACATCACCGCAGTTCCCCGGGATGTCCTGGATTCTCCCAGTTCTCAGTGTCCACTCCACCTCGGTGTAGGAACTGGTCGAGGGGCTGAAGCTGATCGGCCGACCGGCCCGGTGCAGTTGTTTCTTGTGCTGGATGCCAACAGTGCTCTTCTCGAAGTTGGCATTATTCCCGATTTTCGCGCCTTGGGCACTGGCCTGTCCGGTGGTGAGTAGAGTGATCACTGCCGCCATGAGCCAGCATCGTCGGATTGTTGTTTGAATGGTCATTGCAGGGTCCTTTTCAAGATCTGTCCGGATGACGAATGTCCTGCGCATCCCGATTTCAGTTCGTTCTGCGCTACACTGTCTCTACCGGTGACCATCAGGAACCTTTCAGAGATTCTTGGGGAAACCCGGATCCGTCCCGGCGAGGCCCCGGGCGGGCGTGCCGCCGAGTGAGCCGCGTGGCTCTAGTTCGCCACGAACTTCATGATTCGAACGGCATGGTCACCACTGCTGGTTTCCTCGGCGATCCGCAGCGTCAGCACGTGGTCACCGGTCGACAGGTCCGTTGCGAACATCACCGTGCGAGGATAATGCAGCCCCTTGCTGTAGCGGTGGTAGAGATTGACCGGTCGAAACTCGCCCCCGTCCACGCGGGCTTCCAGGACGCCCGCATCAGGTCCGGCCACCACGTAAGCCCCCACGGCCGTTCCGCTGAACTTCAGCGTTAACCCGGATCCGGGCTGATGACCGCACAGCATCGGAATCCGCGTGAAGCGGGAACGCTTGCCACCGGCGATCGTCTTCCAGTCCGGCGTCCTGATCTCCCAGCCGGATTTCAGCGTGGCCTGCCCGGGATCAACAAATCGGCCGTTGCCGTAATGCCCTGCGACCAGCAGCCGATCCGGCATGGCATGCGCGAGCAGCGGAGCCGCTTTCTCCAGCGGTTCACTCCAAGCCTTCCCGAGCAGCCGCTCGATCATGTCCGCACAGATCCGGTTGCCGAACGGGCTGGGGTGAGTGCCTCCGAATTGTCGCCAGGTGATCTTCCCGGCGGTGATCTGCTCGGCGATTTCCTTGGCCAGATGAATCGTCGAAATCTGGTAGTGACTCGCCAGATCGTCGTGGGCCCGGATCGACACCGGCGTCCTGCCGGCCTGCAGTTGCGCCAGCAACCGCGGGCTGACGAAGTGCGTGATCACCATGTCGGCATTCGGGTTGTGTCGACGGACCTGGCGGACGATCCCCTCCATGCCTCGCAGGCATTCCCGCCGCGCGTGGCCGGCGTCGCTGTCATCGTTGACGGCAAATTCGATGAAGAACAGGTCCACCGGTCCGTGGGCCAACACGTCCGTACTCAGGCGGAAGGCCCCGGTCGTCGAACACGTCGAGGAAATGCCCGCGGCGGTGAAGGTGAACTTCGTTCCGGGAAATCGTTTCTCCAGGCCCTGGCAGATCATCGGCCGGTATCCGTTCATCTCGGTGATCGAACCACCGATGAACGCCACGTGGCCCCGCTTGTCCTTCTCGAACCGAATCCGCGAGTTGCCCAGCCTGCCGCGTGCCCGCACGTTGGGCCGGGTGTGCTTGAGGACGAATGCCACGATCGGCCCGGGGTCTTTCAGCGAATGGGGATGATGGCCCACGCCCGGCTTGTGGATGACCTGGATCGCACCCCCCAGCTTCTTGTAGCGGGATTCGATGATCGCCGTGTTTTCCTCGACCGGCACCACCACATCGGCGTCGCCCACGACATGCAGCAACGCCACCCCGGCACGAGCCAGCGGCTTGAGGTTGTCGATCGGATTGTGTCGGTACGCCAGCGCTTCGGCCTCGGTCAGTCCGTAGGCCTTCAGGCACGCCGGCCACGCGGCACCACCGCCCTTGCCTTTTCCCTTACCGCCGGGCCAGCTCTTGAAGTCGCACACCGGCGCATCACCGTAGATGCAGGCGACTTTCCCCGGGTTTGCCGACGCCCAGTTGTAGATGATCAGTCCACCACGGCTCATGCCCTCGAGTGCCGGCCGCCGGGCCAGGCCGTGTTTTTCGGTCACGAACCGGTAGAACGCGTTCCAGTACCTGACCGCCTGCGGGCTGCCGAACAGCCCCCCGACGTCGCAGTACGCCAGGTGGAATCCTTCCTTGAGCAACGCGATGTCGGCTTGCGGTTGGTGACCGAAGAAGCGTGCCCGCCAGATCCAGGGCCGCCCCTCGGCGGCGGCCTTCGGCGTGACGACCCAGCACTGCCGACCCTCAACGGAAAACTGGTAACGCTCGAATCCCTTCCAATCGGACTTCTTACCGGAAAACTCGCCGGCGTGAGCCAGCTGGCTACCAGCCAGTAATACGAGGAAGCAGCAAACTTGCCTGTTCATCCTGATTTCCCGTGAATCGGTGCCCTGCCACTCTGCCAGTCGACCGGATGTCGCTTGGTGGCCTTGTTTTCGCCTTCGCCGTCAATCGACCCAGAACGAAAACAGCTTCGCGTTTTTCAGGGAGAAACGAAACCGTACCCGTGAGTGATCCAGTCCGACCAGCTTCGCCCCGGCGCCCACCCGCACGCGTCCCACAGCACCAAGAACTACCCGATCCAACTCGCCGGCGGCAGCCACCTCGGACTCGAGCACGGGTATCTGCACGAGTTTGTCGGCGCCAAAAAAGTCCCGCTGACCAACCTGTTTGTCTCGATGCTCAATGCCATAGATGTTCCCGTCAAGAAGTTCGCCGATAGTACCGGGCCAATGACTGAGGTACTAAGGTGAGGAACCCACCATCCATATCGATAATCGAAAGACACTCTGCCGGCCGCAAAGGCGGCGGCTCCACACATGGTTCCGGTGCATCGCCCGGTGACGTAAGCAGCTGTTCTGGCTGCTACCGAGTCTCTACTCGAAAACCGAATCGTCCAGCACGAGACGATAGATGGTTCCCTCGTAGCCGATCACCAGGAGTTCGCCGTTGTTGTCGATGCCGAACGAGCAGGGTTTCTCGGGGCACGAGCCGATCTGTCGAACCTTGACGAGCTTGCGGTCCTTCTGCGTCATCGCCCAGATCCGCTTCGACTCGAAGTCGGCGAAGATGAACGCCCCGTAGTAGGACGAGTTCCTCTTCCCGCGATAGACGTAACCGGCAGTCACCGAGACGCCGTCTCTGCGGCGGTACGAGAGAACCGGCGGAATGTACTTCTCGCCCTTGCGGCGGTAGCGGTCAGAGAACTCCGCAAATCCCTCGTAGACGTTCCAGCCGTGGTTCTCGCCGTTGCGCACAATCCGCACGTTCTCGAAGAGGTTCTGGCCGATGTCGCCGACCCAGGTCGCCGGTCTTGCTGTCCCAGCTGAACCGCCAGGGCATTCGCAGCCCGTAGGCCCAGATTTCCTCGCGAGCCCCTGCCTGCCCCGCCGGCCGCTTCGTCCCGGCCTTGTGGCGAAACGGATTGTCCGGCGGGATCGCGTAGGCCAGCTTGCCCTGTGTCCGGTCGACGTCGATCCTCAGGATCGAACCGGTCAGCAGGCCGAGGTTTTGACCGTTGCCTTGCGGGTCTTCCTGTGGCCCGGCATCGCCGGCCCCGATGTAAAGGAAACCGTCCGGACCGAATGCCAGCATGCCTCCCCAGTGCAGGTCGGTGTCCTGGGGAATCTGCAGCAGCCGCCGCGACCTGCCGCCGGCATCCCTGCGGAAATCGGCTGTGACCTTCCGCTCGGCAATGATCGGCGAAAAGTGGCTGCCCTGGTTTCGAACGTGGTAATTGACGTAGTACTTGCGGTTCTCCCTGTAGCGGGGATGAAACGCCAGGCACACCACACCTTCAAACTGGCCGGTCGAAGCCTCGTCGCTGAGGTCAACAAACAGTTCCTTGCGGTCGGTGCTGAAATCACCCTCACCCTTGCTGAGCCGAAAGATCCGCCGCGTTTTCTGTTCGACGACAAAGTACTCCCGATCCGCGGTCGGACTGGCAATGATGCAGACCGGGTGGTCGAATTTCATCGCCACCGAATGCAGCCGCTGCAGCCGGGCCGGTTTCTTGACCATCGGCATCCGATCGGGCATGCCCGGCCACCGCGCCGTGTCGACCTTCTGCCGTAAGGTCCCCATGTAGGCGACCAGGTCGGCGAACTGGTCGGCCTTGACCGTCTTGTTGAGTCCGCTGGGCATCAGTGACGTCTTGCTCGGCTTCTCGAGCTCGATCATCCCGGTCGGGATGCGGACGAGCTTTCCTTCCCCATCGAGCAACTGGATTTCCTTTCCGGTTCTTGACTGCAACACGCCGTTGATGGTCTTGCCAGCCGTTGTCACAACCGTCGTCGTGGCATGGTCGGGATGAATCCGGGCGCTGGGTTCCAGCACCGACTGGATCAACTGGTCGCGAGTGAACTTGTCGCCAATCGTCCCCAGTTTCGGACCGGCTTTCTTTTCCTTCCCCGAGAGAACGTGACACTTTGCACAGGCGGCCTGTTTCGATTCGAACACGACCTTTCCTCGCCCGGCATCGCCGCCCATGAGCGCAGCCGCCCGGTATCGTCCGAGGATCTCCTTTTCGTTGTCCTCGGCAATCAATGCCGCTGTTGCCCAGACGAGCAGCAGAACGGAAAGAACGGTCGTGGTGGGTTTCATGGGTTGTCGCCTCGTGTCAACGATGAGTAGTCCATCGGCTCCTGCCCTTCCGGGGTGTCAACGCTGGTGGGCGAGGGACGAATCGGCGGCCAGCGGACCGTGATAATCGTGGCGGAGAAATGTCACCGCATTGATGGCCAGCACGATGACGATCACGACAGCCACCAGGGACAGCCCGGAGATCGCCTGGCCAAGGCTCAGGATCTGCTCGTCAACCAGGTAGCCGATCACCGTCGTGGTCGGTGCCGCTGCGATGCCGATCACGTTCAGGTATCCGATGGCGGTCGAACGGGCCGCCGGATCGATGACTTCAAAGGTCGTCGTCCACAGGTTGGCCACGTAGAAACCAAAACCCAGCCCGTAGGCAACCATCACTCCCGCCAGCAGTTTCTGAGATTCCGTGTTGCCGAGCAGGTACAGCGCCGGCACCCAGATCGCTATCCCCAGCACCTGGATCAGGGCCCGTCCCGATCGCCAGCGGCGGGCCAACCTGTCGGCCAGGAAGCCGCCCACCAGCAGGCCCACGATCGTTGCCGGACGGTTCCAGATCGTGGCAAACTGACCGGAGGCTTCGTTGGACATCCCTAGTTCCTCGATATAATACCGCGGCAGCCAGAGGTCGTAAGCGTTGGCCACCACGCAGAAGAGCACGAAGCCGGTCGCCAGCATCCAGAACGAACGGATCTTCAGCACCGAACCGACCGTCACGTGTAGGGCTGCTCCCTCCGTCCCCAGACCGCTCTGGTCCCTGCGATCGGTCCGCTCGGGCTCCGGCATGACAGTGAAGATGCCCACCGCTGCAGTTGCACCCAGCAACCCGAAACAGAGCATCGCCAGTCGCCAGCCGGACAGCTCGGCAGGCCCCACCCCCCAGTCCTGGAACGGCACCGCCATGCTCGGCAAATCGGCGAACAGGCCGCCGTATTTCCCGACCGTGATGAAGGCCAGGTTCAACGACAGGTTGTAGATCCCGATCGCCGTCGAGCGGTTCCTGGACGAGAAACAGTCAGCCATCACCCCGGCAATCGCCGGAACACTGGCCGACTGCGTGAAGCCCAGTACGATTCTCCAGCCCATCAGGGTGTAGAAACCGCTGGAAAATCCCATCGCGGCCAGTGCCACCGAACTCGCCAGCAGGCTGAACGCCAGCACCCGCCGTCTCTGCAGTCGATCGCTCAAGTAGGCCACAAATAACTGGGCGATCGAGTAAGGTATCAGGAACGACATGTCGAGCGTGCCCAGTTGCGTCTTCGTCAGCGACAGCTCCTTGCTGAGCGGTTCCTGCACGTAGAACAGCAACGAGCGATGCTGGATCAGCACGAAGTAGGCCAGGGCCACCAGTGACAGGATCCACCACCGGTTCGACGGGTCGTGGTCGTGTTGCAGAGAGGACTTTGAGATTTTCATTCGCCTTTGAGCAGTACCAGAGACGGAGCTGACATTCAATCACGCCCCCGAATCTCCGGTCACATGGCCGAACAGGCACAGGCCCACACGGGCAAGACAACAGGCATGACAACAGGCAAGATAACAGGAGTTCGCTCGATGCTGGAATCTGTCAGTGAACTGACTTACGCGATCGTCCTTTGTGAGGACATGGACCTGATGAAGGCGTTCTACCGCGACCTGCTTCCGTTTCCGGTCGTCACCGAAACGGCAACCAGCATGTCGTTGGACACCGGTGGCGTGCTGCTGGGCCTGAGACTCCGCGATCGGGACTACGACGGTCGCGGCGGCGGTTCCGCCTCGCCCGGCGTACAACTGGCTTTTCTCGTTTCGCCGGCCGAGGTCGACGTGTGCCATCAGCAACTGGTCGAGGGGGGTGTCGAGATCCTCGAGCCGCCGACCGACCAACCCCGTGGCCATCGCACGGTCTACTTCTCAGACCCCGAAGGCAACGTCCTGGAAGTCTTCGCCGAGATTTGAAGATGCAGACCGGTAAACCGGTACGTGCGGTCGTCGGCGGAGCCTTCGGTGAATGTCATCTGAAGACGCTGGCCATGTCGTTGGACGAGGCCGACTGACTCTTTTTCCCGGAACAGGACATGCCAGACCGCAAGCGGATCGCCGCGATCGTGACCGAGTATTTCGCCGGTTCACACGCCGACGTGATCATCACCAAGTTCCTCAAGGGCTTTCCCACCGATGACGGATTCCAGGCCCCGCGGGTCGACGTGGCCTCGATCTACATCGACCAGGTCTCCGAACAGGATATCGGCGTGGCCATGGCCACCGAGCACGGCATCCCGATCTACACGAGTATCGCCGGGGCGCTGACGCTCGGCGGTGACAGCCTGGCCGTCGACGGCGTGCTGCTGATCGGTGAACACGGCGACTACGCCTGGAACGAGAAGGAGCAGCAGCTGTTTCCCCGCAAGTACTTCCTCGAGCAGATCTGCGGCGTGATGGCGACCAGCGGCAACGCGGTTCCGGTCTTCAACGACAAGCATCTCTCGTACAACTGGCACGACGCGAAGTGGATGATCGACCGAATGGTCGGGTTGAAGGCACCGCTGATGGCAGGATCCTCGCTGCCGGTCTGCTGGCGAAATCCGTGGTTGGAGCACGAACTCGACACGACGATCGACGAGGCCGTGGCGGTCGGGTTCTCGGGACTCGAGATCTACGGTTTCCACACGCTGGAGGTGCTGCAGTGCATGGTGGAACGCCGTGCCGGTGGAGAAACAGGCGTGGCGGCGGTCACCTGCCTGGAGGGCGATGACGTGTGGCGGGCTGCCGAGCAGGGACAGTGGTCGCGTGAGTTGGCCGAGGCCGCTTGCGCTGCGATCGAGAACAAGCCGGAAGGCCGTTTCGAGGATCACTGCTGCAACCCCGCGGTGGCGTTGATCGAGTATCGCGACGGCCTCCGCGGAGCGGTGTTGATCCTCGACGGCTATATCAAAGACCTCGCCTACGCCGCGAGGATCGACGAAGGCCGGGTGGTGGCGACTGAATTTTTTGCCCAGGGACACGGTGACGACGACGAAGGGCCCCACGCACACTTCGCCTACCTGTCGCTGAACGTGGAAGAGATGTTCCTCAGTGGCCTGGCCACCTGCCCGGTCGAGCGGACGCTGTTGACCACCGGAGTGCTGGAAGCGATGCTCGACTCGCGGCACCAGGGACACCACCGCGTGAAAACGCCGTGGCTGGATGTCCGTTACGAATGCCGCGAACCGGTCCCCTGGCGACCGGTCGCACCGCGGCCGACCGGAGCCTGCCTCGATCCGTGGCCGCCGGCGTGATGCCATGACAACACGAGCCGACGCGCACAGCCACTTCCTCGACGGTGGCTCCTGACATTCCGGTAATGTTTTATAATAACTGGATCCCTAAGCAACGAGAGACCTTGTACAGTGTCACGCCTGCACATCACCGTGTTGTCCCTGGTTTTACTCGTCACATGCTCCATCTCGGCAAGTGATTGGCCAGCCTATCGACATGACGCTCGACGCAGTGCAACGTCGGTGGATCGACTTGAGTTTCCACTCAGACTGTCTTGGCATCGACGCTCTACACTCGCTCCGCGGCCAGCGTTCAACGATCCGTTAAAACACCCGTCCGGGATAGATTTCGCGTACGTCCGAGATTATTCCGAACCGGTCCTACTGGACTTTGATCACGCATATCATCCGATCGCGGCCAAGGGTCGTGTCTATTTCGGTTCATCCGCAGATGATTCCATCCGTTGCCTTTCCCTGGCAAACGGAAAGGAACAATGGGCCTTTGTGACGGGTGGCCCGGTACGGTTTGCACCGCAGGTTGTTGGTAATCGTCTTTACGTCGCCTCCGACGACGGTTTCGTTTACTGCCTGGAGTCAACCAACGGAGATCTGATCTGGAAGTTTCGCGCGGCTCCGTCGGCGCGACAACTGAGTGGGAACCAGCGGATGATATCCCGCTGGCCACTTCGAACGGGAATACTTGTCCAAGATAACACCGTTTATACGACCGCCGGCATGTGGCCAGCCGAAGGAATCTTCGTCTATGCTTTAGATGCCCAGACTGGCACCGTGAAATGGATCAATAATACCAGTGGGACACTGAACCAGCCCACGGCCAGTCGCGGAGCCTATGCGATCACTGGAATTGCCCCGACGGGATATCTGCTGGCAAACCCAGAAACCCTCGTGGTGCCAACAGGCCGTTCAATACCGGCATCGTATTCGCTCCGGGACGGGCGGTTGCTGGCATCGGTCGCCCCCAGTTACCAGAATCGTCGGGGGGGGCCAGCGGTCTGCATTGACTCACACGGCAGTGTCATCTTTGGCTATCCCAGGGAACGTCTGACCGGTAAGGATTACAGCGTCCACTACGTTCATCGATTACCGAACCTGACCCAGTTCGGGACCATACGAGCCGATCGCTTTGTTTGTGATGATCGGGCATTTGTCGCTACGAATGATCGGATTCGGTGTTACGAAGCCAATTCACGCTACACCAAGGTCAAGGTGATTTGGCAGCACGATTGCCCATCCAGAAACCTTCGCTGCCTGGCGCTATCAGCCAACGCGTTGTTACTTGGCAGTGACAATCAGGTGACAGCCCGTGACAGAAAAACAGGGGACATCTTGTGGCATCAAGGTAGGCTTGACGGTTACGTGCAGTCAGTCGCAGTGGCCGACGAAAAACTGCTCGTCGCTACCGACGCCGGCAGTATTTATTGCTTCAGGACCGCCTCGGACTCAAGAGCGACCGATGAGGAAACAGCACCATTAATACCGGTCGATCCGGGCAGTCGGCCTGCCGAAACAGGTGACCTCACATTACGAAAGCTGTTGAAAGAAGAGGGGAACAGGCGAGGATTTGCCCTGGTGCTCGGCCACAGCGACACGACTGTCGCTTCGCAAATAGCCGTGGAAACGCAGCTCCAGGTCGTGCTTTTGCTGGACGACAACGACGCGACTATAGAGGCACGAAACGGTTTGTTGAAAACTCGCCAGCCGACGGGCGGACGCGTATCCGTGCAAGTCCATGACCGTAACAAACCTTTGCCATTCGCTGATTATGCATTCAACCTCATTATAGCCACCAGCGACGTAACCGTTGACCGGACGGAAGAAATGCATCGGGTTCTGCGGCCTGCTGGTGGTGTTCTGTTTGTCGATCAGGCGACGGCCGAAGTCAAACAGGTTCTAAGTTCGTTCGCACCTCATAAAGGTCCAAACTCTTCGTCGACCGCTGTTGGTTCAGGTCGCCTTACCACACGTGACGACGCTTCACTGACCTACTGTCGCGGCAAACTCGCTGGTGCACTTGACTGGAATTCCGAAACGAAAACCGACCAGCGTGTTAAATGGCCACTGGAACTATTGTGGTTTGGCGGCCCGGGTTCAAAGCGAACCGGACAGGGCAGCCGCCCACCGATTGCGGCTGGTGGAAGAAATTTGGTGATCGGCAAAAACCACCTCATGGCTCTCGATGCCTACAACGGAACCGAGTTATGGGCTCGTACCCTACCCTATCTTTACCGGAACATCGGGCGGCTGCGTAATGCACCGGGCCCGATCAATCCCTGGCTGACGCAGAGTGTCAGCGCGGATGACGATCACGTCTATCTGAACCTGGGGCAAATGGTCTACACGCTGGACGCGAACAGCGGCCAGCAACAGGCCGTGCACGGGAAATTTGCGACAGCAACACCGTTTGTGCTTGAAGAAGAACCGCTGTTTTCCTTGCGGCACTTTCAAAAACCCGGTGCGCGCGGTGTATCTTCCACGACCACCCGGTCGGCGAACCCGGCAGGTTCGATCCAACTCCGCGAAGACCCGCTCAATGCAACGCTGCAGCTGACACTGCAGTTGGCAGATGATGTCGAAATCACTGACAAGGTCTACTGGGAGTTGTTCTTCGACGTTCGCCAACCGCAACAACGTGTGAATCTCTTTGAAAAAGGTGTGTTCCACTTGCTGGTGAGGCCATCCACCGGAAGCGTTGAAACTGGCATCGGCGCTGTACACCCCAACGTAACAGTCCTTACACAGAAGAACGGGCGCCGCATGCGCGTCACCTTCCAGATGGACGAATTAGCCAAAATTGGCAACCGTTCCCTCAACGATTTTTGTTTTGCTGCCGCCTTGAATCATCCACCCCGTGATGAGCAACAAACCATGGCCGTGGGCCGTGCTTATCTCAGGTGGGAAGTGCATTGCGACTCACTCGCCTACGCGGTGAACAACGGCTGGGCACAGATCGTGCGTAACAAGAACCTGGTCGCTGGATCGGTTGCACTCCCCCCCAAGAGCGAACTGCCTGCGCACGCACTGCGAGCTGCACGGCTGGGTGGTGTTCAAAATAGGAATGCGTCGCTGATCGGGTCTGGCCAAGAGCGGGAAAATCCACTCAGTCTCGAGATGGGTGTTCTCCAATATGCCCGTGGCAAGGGATGTGGCAATCCGATTTCCACTGGAAACCTGCATGTCATGCGATCCGGCACGTTGGCATTTTACGACCTGGATGAAGACAGCGGTATGCATTACTTTGGCGGCGTACGGCCGAGTTGCACCATTAGCGCCGTTCCCGCACAGGGTCTTGTGTTCGCAGTTGAGGGCAGTTCGAGTTGCAGTTGCAACTACAACTTTAAAACAACCCTTGCGCTTGCCCCCGCTAAAAAGCGACGTCATGAAGACTGGGCCATGTTCACCGCTTCACTCAGTCCCGGTGCCTTATTGAGAAGTGGAAGACTCAACCTGGCAGCACCCGGTGATCGGCGTGACGACAACGGTGAACTCTGGCTTCAATACCCACGTGCTCCCACCTATTCCAAACAAACGATTCCCGTACCAGTGCAATTGCTCGGCAAATTACTACGGCCATATCGCCTGAACGCAGACCACCTGCCGATTGCTAACACGGATCGACCTTGGCTGTACGCCTCAGGATTCGAGGGCCTCGGCGGACTTCGACTGCAACTGTATATGAGCGACCAGGAGGGCATCGCGGTCTTTCCCAGTAAGCCGCCAAAGCTGGACGCCGTGTTGACGGAAAATGGTTGGGATCGACGCTATGCGGTCACCGCTGGCAAAGGCAGCTCCATGTTTCTCTCCCATGACAACAATGCCCTGTACTTAGGGTACGAGATCGAGCTCCCAGTCGATCGACGGGGCCAGCGTCGACGATGGACCAAGAAAGGAACGCTGCCGTACTTTGCCCAGTTCCATCAAGACCAACCAGCCGATGACACTTCGGTGTGGGAAGAGGACTCGATCGAATTTCTGATCAGCGACACCTCCTTGAAGACAATTCTTCACTGCGGTGTAGGAATCACGGGTGGGCGATACGATGGTCGTTGGACCACTATCGCGAAAAAAGAAGATCCCGCTTACTCCGGTACGTGGTCTGGAACGGTCCGGGTGACGCCTGACAAAGCTGCTGCCGAGTTTTCTTTCCCCTGGAAGACATTGACCGCTGCTGGCCTCGATCTTGACAATCTTGTCATCCGGCCACGATCCAAACAGCCCATCACTCGGCAACCACATATTAGCCACGGGTTCCGTCCCATTCTCTTACAGGGCCAACCCACCGCAAAACGTTATCGTGTCGCTTTACACTTTGCTGAACTGCGGCAGGTGGCAGCTGGCGAATGCGTTTTCGACATTCAGATTCAAGGCCAGACAGTCTTGAAAGACTTCGACCCGGTCGCAGCAGCCGGTGGAGTGAACCGCGCGGTCATACGCGAGTTCGCTGAGATCCAAGCTGACCGCGCGCTGGACATTCGTTTTATCAGTCGTGCAAACCCCACGACGAAACCGCCCATTCTCTCCGCGGTAGAGGTGATGCTGGACGATTAAGCACGCTGGCTTGCTGACGGTCTCAGCATCGGCCAACGCTCCAGGAGCAGCTGTGGGTAGGTCAGTCACCCACAGCCCCGCGAGATCACATGTTGATCTCGTACCCTTTGCGGTTTTCCCTTGATAGGAATGAGTTCGCTTCCGAATCACCCACGATCTCGCGATTGTCCGGATCCCAGGTGAGCTCGCGGTTCAGTCGCATGGCAATATTCGCCAGGTGGCAGATTTCCAGCATCCGGTTGTGAGACCAAACATCGGAAATCGGTTGTTTCCGGGATCTGATGGCGTCGATGAAATTCGCCGAGTGGTTCTCGGCCACAGGCCCACCATAAACTTCTTCGATGGCGTTTTCCGGGAGCGGATTGTCCTTGAGATCGTCGACCGGCTTTCCGACGATCTTGCCGCGATTCACGAAGAAGCGTCCCTTTGTTCCCTCAAACAAGATTCCGTTATCCCCTTCGTTGGTAATCAGCATCTCCACATCGCCAGGCATGTCAGCCCGAACATTGAACTTGGTTGCGATGTTGTATTGATCGTCCACCAGCGGATGACCGTCCTTGTACTCGACGGCCATTTCGAAATTGACCGGGGTCACTTTGCTTGGCCCGGTATCGCTGGCACCGATCGCCCAGCAGGCAATATCAACGTGATGCGCGCCCCAGTCGGTCAGTTTGCCACCCGAGTATTCGTGCCAGTTGCGGAATGCGTAATGGCAATTGCTGTAGAGTGGCACGCCTCCCCCATAACCTTTCCGAACTTCGGGCAAGGCTCGATAGGGAACCTTGGGAGCCGGGCCGAGCCAGAGGTCCCAGTCGAGAGCTTCGGGAACCGGTATTGTGGGGATCTTCGGCGAGGGACCGAAGCCACCGATCCCGCAGGTGATTTTCTTCACCGTTCCGATGCGGCCGGCACGGACCAAGGCAATAGCTTTCAGGAAGCGTTGTCCCGATTCTGTCCGCTGCATCGTGCCAACCTGGAAAACGCGTCCGGTCTGCTTGACCACTTGTTCAATGAGCTTTCCTTCCGCGATAGTTAACGTGAGCGGCTTTTCGCAGTAGACGTCTTTCCCGGCGAGCATCGCCTCGACAGCGATCTTGGTATGCCAGTGATCGGGAGTGGCAATCATCACGGCATCGATGTCTTTGCGGTCGAGGACTTTGCGGTAGTCCTTGTAGGAATCCGGTTTCTTACCTTGTCGGCTCTGCACTTTCTTGACGTTGGCTTCCAGGACGTTCGCATCCACGTCTGCGAGCGCCGCAAAACTTGCAAACTTGGTGGATTTTTTGGTAATCGCCCAACCCTGGTTTCGTAGACCGATGGTGGCGAAAACGGGACGTTCGCCGGGTGATTGATAGGCGGATACTCGGTTGCCCGATGAGAGCAGCAGGCTGGCGGAACCGGCAGCCATGCCTCCGAGAAACTGGCGGCGTGAGGGTTGAGAGTTGGTAGTCATGAAGTGAAATCCTTGAAGGTGGTGCACCGATCCATTGACCCGCCACAACGCCTCCAGTTTCCCCGCTCCAGCTCCGGCATTCAACCCGACAGGTCCTCCGAATCACGTCCCCCGGCATCGGGCGGCGGGGCCGCCCCAGAACTCTGTTCGAGAGGCTGTTTCGCCGACACTATCCGGCGGACGTGAGAGGTCACAACCGGTCCAGTGTATCAGTATGGAGGTGGGAGGATAAAACGGCACGGAAAACGAGTTCACAGCGGCATCAACGGGAAGCCGGCTTTTCGATCAAAACAAGTGCCACGCCACCGAGAATTACCACCGAAGCAATCACAAGACGTACCGAGATGGCTTCACCGAGAAAGACAATGCCTCCGGCCGCCGCAATCACCGGCACGCTCAATTGGACCGTTGCCGCATGGGTCGCCCTAAGTCCCCGGATCGCCGAATACCAGATCGCGTATCCGATTCCGGATGTTATCGCTCCCGACGCCACAGCGCACGCGATGCCGAGAGTTGCTGGCTGGCTCGCTGGGAGTATTGCCAGGTTCAGGCCGACCGCCAACGGAGCCGCCCGCAGGAAGTTTCCGGCCGTCGTACAGGTTGCATCGCCTGCTGCCTTGCCACGAATGGAGTAGATACCCCAGGCAATTCCAGCTCCCAGCATCAATGCTGCACCGCCAGGAGGCGGTGCAGACAGGCCGGGCAGCAGCAGGCCCATCAGGCCGCCGAATGCCAGGACCAGCCCGGTCGACTGTCGAAGGACCAGCCGCTCTCCTGTCGAGAGCCCGTAGCCGATCATCGTGACTTGCACCGCTCCAAAAAGGAGCAGGGCACCGATCGCCGCGGGCAAATCGACATAGGCATACGAAAAGCCTGCGGCGTAGGCAAAGAGTGCCAGTGCCGACCGCCAATCGCCAGAACCAGTCGCTGCCGACGTTCCGCGACGCACCCGGGCGATCACCCACAGCACCAGCGCACCGGAGATGATCCGAATCGACGTGAAACTCGCTGCGTCGATCTGAGCGTCCTTGAGTGCCAAACGGCACAGCAACGAATTTCCCGCGAAGGCAACCATCGCGAGCGATGTCAAAACGAGCATCCGCGTCATCGACATCCCGGTCCCACCTCTGAGCAGTTCTTTCGATCGCCCTCAAGGAGGACGTTTTCGCAGCCCACATCATGGAACTTCCAGAGGCGGCACAACAGCATGCCCAAGTCGAAAGCATTCGACAACCAACGCGTCGTCACGACCACGTGATAATGCCACTCACGATTCGGGCGCAGGTGGCATGATGTCGGATTCTCTCGCAATCGCATTGCGAGTGTGCCGCCGCGTACAGTCTGGTCGTCTCACCAAGAGGTCGATTGGACCCAGGCACGAGGAAAACCAACGGTCTGGACTGGGCAACCAGGTAACTCCTACACGTTGACCACTCACTCTGGACAACCGAAAGCTACTCTCGACGATGTCGACGCACTCCGCGACCACGTCCGAAAACAGGCTGCCACCGAGCAGGGCGGAATCGTCCAGGCCGACATCATCCAAGTTGATGATCACACCGCGGCCTACTTCATCACGAAAGACACGATCCCCAATTCCATGGGCTACCGGTATGTCGGCCGCTGCGTGATTCGATTTGACGGCGGCTGGTACGAGTTCCGCATGGATGTCACCCCCGTGGGTCGTACGGGGAAACGCGAAGCATTTCTCGGCGTGCAACTCAACCTGTATGCCAACGCCAATATGGAAGAGATCCCCCCCGAGGCTCCCCCGATTCCGGGAAGCCCACCGGAAAACGCATCAAGGGTCTGAGCAAAGATCCCTACGACGCCAGGTTCGACGCTTCATCGAATTACTGGGTCACCGACGACGCGAAGTTCGACTCGCAGTTTCCTCAACACGAATTGAGTCGGGTGCGAGCGAGATTCCCGAAGATCATCGACTCGATCAAAATCCGCTGAGCCACGCGGAGGCGGATGGAATGCCAGGGCGGGGTGAGAACCCCTGGAACCGTCCTAGCCCAGGAACTGCTTGATGGGACCTGACTGGTCGATATTGTACCTAGCCAGGCCGGTATCCAAGTCCCCGTAATGTGGGATGGCATTGCCGTGGGCGTTAAGGATCGTGGTGTACCAGTTGCCCAGGGTCTTGTGGCCTTCCTGGCCATAGTTGGGCAGCCGGATGTAGCGACGGCGAAGATCGACACGAGCGTTGTCGCCAGCCACGACGATGAATGGAAACTCGGTGCCATGAGAGTGGTGAGTTTCACCACCATCGGGGAAGTAGAAGAGCATGGTGTTGTCGAACATGGTGCCACCCGCCTCGGGCACACTCTTGAGGCGTTTGACGATGCGGTCGATCAGCGTCATGTGGTGACGCCGGCACCGTGCACGAACTTCGTCGGCCTTGAGGCCGCCGATCGTCTTTCCGTGCCCGACATCGTGCATGTTCACTTTTTCGTTCTCGATGCCGGGAATCCCCGTGTAACGGTGTCCGAGTTCATCGACAGTGAAGGCCACGACGTTGGTCAGCCCTGAGATCAGCGAACCCAGCAACACCTCCGCATGGCCGACCTGCCTGTCGAAGGTATTCACGTCACCGTCCATGTACTTCGGATCAAGCTGGGGCACATGACGACCGATTTTGTCGGCCATGGCGTCGATCTTGCGGTTCCGCTCGCGGATGGCTTCGACCGATTCCGCGTAATTCTGGACCTTACCCCGTTCGATGCCGGCCAGTTCACTGGCGGTCGCGCCCTCGTTGCGGGCGACAAACTCGAGCACCTTGCGATCAAGCTGGTACTGGATCCGTGCGGTCTTCTCGGTCGACACGGACTTGAACAACTCTTTCAGCGCGACGCGGGGCGAGCCGAAGGCGTAGTTCGGCTGCTGAGGACCACGGGCCGAGAACCCCGTCAAGATGCCGTCGAGGTTGCCGCGGGCGTTGCCGCCGCCAAGCGGGAAACACGCCAACTCGATGTGTTCGACCGGCGACGGGAAGAGCTTGGCCAGTTCGAAATCGACCGTGGCCCATTTGATCGAGCTGAGCCGTTCGTTGGCCTTGAACACGCCGAGCGAAGAGCACCAAGAGTGGTGCCCCGTCGTGCACATCTTGCCCGACAGGCCCTGGAGGATCGTCATGTTGTCGACATGATCGGCAAGCGGGCTCATCCAACCGGGAAGTTCGTGCCCATCCAGGTCGACCTCATAGGCCTCCTTCCGTTTCTCTTTCCGCATCAGTGTCTCGTCGAAGCTCGGCGGGACCATCACCCGCGGCCACAGCCCGTTGCCACGGTGCATGAAGATGAAACGCATCGGCGGGCTGGTCGGAGCGGCCAAGAGACGCGACGGATTCAACAACGCCATCGCGCCGGCGCTGAACAAGCCAGTCTTGAGAAAATCGCGTCGTGTCGGGGTCATGGAAAGTCCTTTGAGGTGCGATCGCCAGAAGTGTGCGGTCTTGTTTGCGTTTTCGTAATCCGAATTGTCGAAGAGGTCCTGGATCAGACGTCGGCTTACGGGCTGGCCGTGGCGCGGAGCCGGTTCTGGGTCTTTGTGTCCTTGCGGTACATGAACGAGTCGGATGTCAGGAGCGAGACGATCACGGCCTTGAAACTGCCGCCAGTTTTGACGTACGAACGGTCGGCATCGATCAGCGTCCGGGAGTCAGAGAGCATTTCGTTGCGCCCCATGTAAAACCGAAACGCGTGACGGATAATCGACTGACGCACACGGTCAGATCGAGCCAGTCGACCAATGATATCCAACGCATCTTTTACATCGCCATCCAGTTCCGAATCGCCGGTGCCCTCCAGTCGACCGGTCGTAACAACCGGCGCGGTCTTGTAAACGTCGAAGTTCGATTTGCCATTCCCGGATTTCAACAAGTTGTCCGGGTGTTCCAGCGACTCCTGAGTACGGTATCGGCCAAAGTCGTCATACATCTCGAATGCCAGGCCCAACGGGTTCATCTGCTTGTGACACTTCCAGCATGTTGCGTCACTCGTCACCGACTCGACCCGCTCACGGAATGTCTTGTGGGGATCCTCGGGAACCTGGGCGTCGACGGTGATTGGCACGTCCGGCACCCGACCGGCCAGTAGTTTCTCGCGGATCCATCGGCCACGACGGATCGGGTCGGAATGAAAATTGGTCGAGTGGGCAACCAGCCACGCCGGGTGAGTCAGGATGCCCTTGCGGTTCTTGATCCTGAAGGGCTGCCGGACCGGGTAATCCCAGAAGTCCTTTTTCGCGAGCTTGTCATTGTACTTCGTGGACTTCCAACTTCCGTAGCGGCCGATGCCCGGCGTGGGAGGGAGGCCATAAAACGGCGAGTGGTGAAAGGTGTATCCATGCGCCCAGGGAATCGTTGTAAAGGGTGTGCGGCTTTGGCCAAAGGACTCGTCGAAAAAGTGCATGTAATTCACCAGTTCCCCGGGCCGAGAGGTGTCGGTGATTCGCAGTGACTTCTTCTGGCTGAGGAATTCGAGGTTCTCTTCAAGAACTCTCTCCGGCTCGGTCCTCCACGCGGTGTCCTTGAGCGTTTCGTGGACGGCCCTCCACTCCTCGATGATTCTCCGACCAGTCTCCTCATCCCTGTTGTGGTAGACAAAGAACTCGTCGGACGTGAGCAACTGTTCGAAGACGTTTTTGTCTTTCTCGACATGCCAGGTCACGATCCGGTCCGCCTCGAGTGTCAACCACCCGGGCGTCGCCTGGCTGCCGCGTCCCGGGTTGCGGTACTTGCCCCCACTGCGTTTTCCGTCTTTGAAGACCTTGAGCGAGCCCGGATACCCGAAGAACTCGCGAAAGAACCGAATGGTTTTCGGGTGAGCGGTCTGGTTGGACTGGTAGTGCTTGCCGTTGAGCGTCGGATCGATCTGCCCGTAATAGTAATTCTCGTCGGCGAGCAGTCTCCGCACCTCCCGCTCGAAATCGGTCTTGGTTTCCAGCCGACCGTTCTCTGCGGCTTCGACCAGCCTTGCGTCTGGACGACGGTCGCCCAGCGCGTAGGAGATCGCGTAACTCGCTTCCCTCGGTGTCAGCTTTTCCCGGCCGTGTTCATCCACTTTCTCTCGGCCGAACTCCAACCGGTAAAGAAACTCCGACTCCAGCAGCACTGCGACCAGCATCTGACGTAGTCCGTCGGTGTTGCCGCCCAGTTCGATCGACGCCCGCAACAGCTCGAGATATTCGGCAACCTCGCCGTCTGTGGCCGGTCGCCTCAGCACGCGGTCAAACTGCGAGTGGATGGCCGCGACCATCTCCTGGTCCGTCGGCGGCGAGTTCTTCAGGACGATCCTTTCGAACGCCGCCGGGGTCTTGACCGGGTACCAGCGATCACGACGGTCCTGCCCCTTGAGCAATTCATCCTTGGCCCCGGTCTTGAGCCTGGCCGCGAAGATCTGCTTCTCCGCGATCCACTTTGCGTTGTCGACCATGACGAGGAGGTGGCCACCATCGAGGGTCGCGATGTCGTAGTCACGCACGCCGGAGTGGTCCGGCAGGATGAACGGGTTGGTGACCCCGGCAAAATTTCGGACCGCGTAGTTTCTGCGGACCCGGTCCTCCAGCCCGAACACATCCATCACCCGCTCGTGAAAGATCTGCGGACTTACCAGCCAGCGGCGAGCCGGCGTCCAGGACTTGTCGTCGATCTCACCGCTGAACAGCCGGGCGTGATCCACGTAGTTGCCGTATCTCGGATACCGCAGCTTTCCATCAAGGTCCGAAGCGTTGTGCTTGAGCAACTCGCTGCGAATCCATTCAGCAAGCGCCGTGCGTTCTGCCGGGGTCGGTTGCTTGGCGTCAACCGGTGGCATCAGCCCAAAGAAGAGTTGCGACTGGGCCTTGTTCAGTAGTTTCAACCGCGTCTCGTTGCCGATTTGTGCGAGATTGTCAAATCGCACGTTGCCTTCGGCATTGGCACCACTGTGGCAATCCAGGCAACGGCTTGTGAAGACAGACTGCGCGTTCTTCGGTACGACGAATTGCCCGGCGGCCGCGCTTGATGTCATTGTTATCGACAGCAAGAGAAGCAGGCTGACAGCGTTGCGCATCAACAGTCGTCCGTAGAGAGAGGTCGGGGCAGGCCCTGCCCACTGTAAATGAACCACCGGCGACGGCATAGTGCCCTCGGTTACCAGGCCCCAGCCGCGTTCGCGGCCACCAGAACACAGAACGACCACTGACCCGAAACTCGCTCGTTCGGAGCGGTACAAGATCTGGGGGTAAGGTCAGCTGCTCAACCAGGACAGCGATTTCTTGCTTCCAGCCGGATAGAATCATCTGCAGCAGGATTGGCGACACGATGCCTGCAGCGTGGCAAGTTCGATCGCTTGTCGACTGTCATCAGGGAAAGGCTGCTGTGTCGATTGCCTGAGACGCCTTGGCCGGTTGAGAATCATGAAGATGGAAGAAGATTTCGAATCGGCTGACAGGGAACCCGAGAGCAAGGAAACTCCTCGGGACTACATGGGCTTTCTGGTGCTCCCATGCTGTTTGCTCATGATTCCCTTGGCTTTTATGGCCTGGGGGATCCTCGGGGCCCAGTGGGTCGTCGTCGCCAGTTGCCTGGGCTGGTGGGGATATCGCCATATTCGAAATTCCGAAGCAATCGAGTCGGCCATCAGTTCTGTACTCTTTTACCTGATGATGGTCGGGGTCTTGATTTTTGGGCACTTGTACGCGTTGTCCAAGTTGTCCCCGATGATTGGTGCCGGATGGGCTGCCGTCATTTGCGTGTTGTCGTTTTTGTTTCTGGTGGCCAATATGACTGGATCTCTCGTAAGCCATTTACGTAGAGGGCGTCGCCTGGTCGAGATCGACGGTAGGTACGTCGATCCGTTAGAAGATTGAGCAGCTGCATGGTGAAAAAGCAGAACGACCACTGACCCGAAACTCGCTCGTTCGGAGTGGTACAAGATCTGGGGGGGGGCAGGTCAGCCTGCAACCGCGAGATCACATGTTGATCTCATACCCTTTGCGGTTTTCCCTTGATAGGAATGAGTTCGCTTCCGAATCACCCACGATCTCGCGAATGTCCGGATCCCAGATGAGATCGCGGTTCAGTCGCAGGAGAGGGTGCCGGAGGCAAAGGGCTGCAGCCAACTGGCGGGTGGCTCCATGACTAACCGAGACAGGGATCGCCATCCGGGGTCGAACGCGTCGGGCCGATCAGGTGTTGTGACCAGACCGTCAGCCACCGATGAGTTTCTTGATTGTCGGCTCCATCGCCTCGGCCCACATGCGGTATCCCTTTTCGTGGGGATGCAACAGGTCGGGCATAACGTCCTTGGACAGGTTACCGTCGTCATCCAGGAACGTCGGATTGATGTCCAGGAAAGAGACGTTCTTCCGCTTGGCAAATTTCTTGACAATCTTGTTGATCCCCGTGTTGATCTTTCGCAGCTTGTCATCCGTCGTGGCACCCCGTGGGAAGACGGCCAGCAATAGGACCTTGGTCTTGGGCAGCCTCTTTTTGAGTTCGCCCAGGATCTTCTTGATGCCCGCGGCGGTTTCCTCGGGAGGATCCTGTCGGTGACCGGTGTTGTTGGTCCCGATCATGATCACGGCCAGTTTCGGGGAAATTCCTTCGACCTCGCCGTGCTGTAATCTCCAGATCACGTGCTCGGTCCGATCGCCGCTGTAACCGATGTTGAAGGCATTTCGTTTTGCGTAGTATTCCGACCAGACCTTCTTGCCCTGGCCTTCCCAACCGTGAGTGATCGAATCACCGATCATTAACAGGTCCACGGTTTTCTTGCTCTCGAGTTCCTTGAGCTTCTCCGCGTGCCGCTTGCTCCACCACTCGGCCGGCCGACTTTCCGGTGTCACGGCCTTGGCGGGCCTCTTGCCGTCTGCGGCTGAAAGGACCGAGACGAGACAGACGGCCAGAACGGCCACACCGTAATTCGCGAGCTTGCGGTTCATCATCATTTCCCTGTTCACGGATGCATACCCGGCCATACTCGTTCGGTATCAACAACTGTGCAAGTCTTGGAGGATTGGCTCCGATCCATTCCGGGACAGGGTGACCATTGGGTTCCGTCGGCCGTGTCGGAATCCGGCAGGTTGATCGTCCAGGCCGTCGAGAAATGTACGCGTGCTGACACTGCAGGCAACCGGGTCGCAATGGTGCGATCACGCAGTGATGACCTACCTCCAGAGCTGAATCACGGCCGCCAACAGATTTTAAGAATCCGCGGCGTGACGTGGTGTGATTCATTTCCGGACATGTTGGGACGTGGGATTCTCGGAGACGCTCTACGCGATGATCTCTTCAATCGGGTGGCCATAGTCGACTTCCAGCCGCTTCCGGCCGGGGACTTCGAGACGGCGCGGATCGAGGCCGAGTTGCTTCATAACAGTCGCATGAATGTCGGTGACGTAGTGCCGATCCTCAACGGCGTGGAAGCCAAGTTCGTCGGTGGCTCCGTGGACTGTTCCGCCCTTGATTCCGCCTCCAGCCATCCAGACGGAAAAGCCGAAATTGTGGTGGCCTCGCCCGTTCGAACCCTGGCCGCCGGGAGTCCGTCCGAATTCTGAACCCCAGACCACAAGCGTTTCGTCGAGGAGACCGCGCTGCTTGAGATCCTTCAGGAGACCCGCGATGGGCTGGTCGATCTGCTGGCAATTCTTGGCGTGATTGGTTTGCAGGTTGCTGTGAGCATCCCAAGCTCCCGCCCCGCCACCGCCGTGATAAATCTGCACAAACCGCACGCCGCGTTCGACCAGTCGTCGCGCGGTTAGGCATAGCCGGCCAAACGACTGCGTCGGACCGCCGGTTGTCCCGTAAAGCTGGTGCGTTGCCGCCGTCTCGCCCGTCGAGTTCACGACATCCGGCACTGCCGTCTGCATTCGAAACGCCAGCTCGTACGACTTGATGCGAGCAGCCAATGCCGGATCGTCCGGGAACTTGTCCGCCGTCAGTCGATTGAGCCGACCGAGAAGTCGTTGCGCTTTCAAACGCTCAGCCGAGCCAGCACCTTCGGCAGGAATCGCAAAGGGCAACGGGTTCTTGGGGTCGACCGACAGCGTAACTCCGTCGTGTTCGGGCCCCAGATAATCGGCTCCTTCCGTCGCCTTTCCGCCGCAGCAGTCTCCGATCTTGTTCCCCATGACGATGAACTGCGGCAGGCTGTCGTTCAGTGAACCGAGCCCATAGTGCACCCAGGCTCCAATCGTGGGGAAGAATCCGTCGAAGCGGTTTCGGCCAGTATGAAACTGGAGCTGAGCGTCGTGGTTGCTCGCCGTCGTCCACATCGAGCGGACGATCGCCATGTCGTCAACACACTCGGACAGGTGCGGTAACCAGTCACTGACCTCGATGCCGCTTTCGCCGTGTTTTTGATAACCGACCTGCAGCGGATACAGCTTGTCGTAAATCTTCCCGTTGGCGTCGCCCTTCACCAGCTCGATGCGGTTTTTGATGTAGGGCGA
>Ga0114999_10000932_pt1 | contig 42224 bp, 40 predicted proteins | sample ArcticOcean_MG_C_3_FD_89820 | JGI IMG/M metagenome (GOLD analysis project Ga0114999, IMG submission 89820) | Marine microbial communities from western Arctic Ocean - ArcticOcean_MG_CB8_126 | ecosystem: Environmental > Aquatic > Marine > Oceanic | place: Arctic Ocean: Canada Basin | collected...
AGTGCGGCAAGTACGCTAGTCCGCATACCCCTTTTTACTAATTTCGAAGACCGTATAGCTCTCACTGACATTCATTTCTCCTTCATCAAAGTAAACAATCTGCTCCCGATCGGATGGCAGCGTGGTCGCAGTAGCCCCGCGAAAATCGAGCGTTGCGCACGCGGCCCGCGTTCCGCTCACGTGAATATCGAAAATCAGCCGATCGCCGCTCTCGCCAACCGCCGGGATCCCCAACCAGTCGCCAATCCCTTGTTGCGAGTGATCGGGCTCAAGATCGCCAGACAACCGTGCGAGGTTGTGCAGCAGTCCTATGCGGGTCATGCCGACCACCAGCACCTCGCGCAGATGCGGTGCGGTCGGCACGGGTTCGCGATTATTGACCAACATCGTCTGCCGGTCCGCTATGAGGCTGAGCGCGACCGTCTGTCCGGCGAAGTCACCGTGAGCGGCAGCCCTGATCTCGTCGCCAGCGATGTTGAGGCCACCACGCAACTCGCTCAAGAAAACACCCCCGCCCCTGATATCGAATGTCACACTGATACTGTCGGCGGCGACAAGCCGGGCCTCAAGGTCGGTCAGTGGATCGCTGTCGGTCGACGAAACTGTAGCGAAGGGAAGAACAACGACAAGAGGCGATTCGCGGCCACGGCGATGTTATAAGGGCGTTGAAGATCAGCGGGCGCCATCATTGTGGTCAAGGAATACCCGGGAAATTCGCTCGACGGACATCATTTAGCCATCAATGGGACCCTTGACCATCGGTGTCGTCACATCGTCTAGCGTGTTGAAACCACGCAGGATCATGAGCGCGCGTGCCTGGCCGAGTGCGATCAGCCCACGCGCGATATTGCCTTTGCGGCCTTCGAGAAAAATGGCCATGTCGACCGACCGATCAAACAAGCGGATTGCCGCATCTTTGCGGGCAATGCGGGCCAACAGGCGGGCGTACTGACTCATCAGGAGAGCCCGATGGCTGAGACCCTCGATGTTGTACAAACGCGTTTGTACGTGCCCGAGTTGTGTTCGCGCACCTTCAACGTCTCCGGTATGGATGAGTCGTGAGACGAGCCTTACCTGCAGGCGAGCGTCCATCGACGGTTGTGCGGCGACGATGCGGGACGTTAGTGCCCATCCAGCAGTCAGCAACAAGACGGCGGCGACCGGCGCCGACAGAGATCGGTTCGGGCAACCCCGCAGAGTCCGGTCGGCAACGAACCGGATCGCCGCGATGACGTGCCCTGCCCGATGCGCCGGCCAATACCCGCTTGCCTTGTACGCCACGATCACTCCTTAGTCATTTTGCGCTTTGCCTTGACTACGGCCTGTCATAACAACTATGGCCCAGTCAAATTGTGCCAGTCCACAACGCCACTCGTCCCTTCCCGGCATCTGCCCCATAAAAGCGCGTGTCGCGACGGCCCTCCTCGGGCCCGCCGCCAACCTGCTCTCGCAGCCAGGACGGCGAGAGCAGCAGTTTGCTACCCGGATGCGAAAACTGCTGCACGACTGTTTGACGATGATAAACTCAGCGACTCTGACCCCGGCGTGTTCCTGCCCTATCTTCCGTTCCGGGGCGGGCATTCACGGGCGGTGCAGGGTTGCCCGCCCTTTTCAGCAAGAGAATGCGTGATCTGTTGACAAACCGCCGCCCAAAAATTGTCAGGACGACAATTTTGGGACAAGCACTAGCGAGGCTGCACATGAGCGAAGTTGATGAGACTCCCGTCGCCAACGACGACGACATGCTATCTGCACTTGTTACATCGATCGACCCGGCTCTTTCGTACCTGCGCGATCTGCACCCGGCCGGGACCACCTGTCGAACGCTTCTCGTTGAAGACGAAGGGGCCAGACACCTCCTAAAGGTGCGCCGTTTGTCGCAGAATCTTTGGGACGACAGCTATTTCCACCTGGAGATCCACGCGCTACGACGCGAGGAAGAGCGCAAGCTCTCGAATATCACACAGCTTGTCCATGAGTATGTGAATGACACGCACCACGCCATCCTCAAGTCCTACGCTGAGGGTACGCCTGCCAACACCCTCGATCACGCCGCGCTGCTCCTGAACCCTGACTTTATCGCCAAGCTCGACGCGCTCTACCTGAAGCTGCATCTCGCCGGGGTCGCCAAGGTCAACTACCTGCCGCGCAAGTTGGTCATTGCCGATGATGGCGAGTTAATTCTTGTCGATCTGTCGACATGCGTCGTCAACACTGAAGTCGGTGTTCTGCGGTTTGTGCAGGAGATGCGCGCAGATTCACGCTTCGTGACACAGCTTGAGAAGAAGGCGAAACGAGCCGCCTGATCCGGGACGCCAATGCATCTGATGGCGCGTGCTTGCGCGCCCCTGACTAGTGACTTCTGATGCGGGGCCACCCAGGTAGCCTGGTCCGATGTCGCATGATCAGTTGCCGTCTCTGCCCTGAAACCCTTTGCCTTGGGACTATCTTGACCTGCCCTGCCTGATCCGACCAGTCTAACCTGAGACACCTTCGCCACTGTGCTCTCCCAGACGGCAAACTCTCGTCCAGCGTGGGTATTGACCCCCTCCAGGGGGCAATCTATTTGTCGCGCGCAGCCTTTGCGTTCCCGTGCTGCCCCGGCGCAATCCGGCGCGCGCTCTTGATCAGGATAGTGTCAATGGGCAGGTCGTCGAAATCGTCGGTCATGCGGGTCTCTGCAAACTCAATGTCCTCGACGACATCCATGCCGTCTACAACCTCGCCGAAAACGGCATAGCCGTAGGTCGTACAGGTCTGCGGTTTGATGAGGCCCCTCGCCTCGCGCTTGTGCTGCATATCCTCGTCTTCCCGAGTACAACTGCTGTCGCTATGGTCGAGGTGCGCATTTTCTCCCACGTTGATGAAGAACTGGCGGCCCGCGCTGTCGATGTCACCGCTGCGCGCGAGTGCGAGCGTACCGGGCCGATTTGCGAGCCCGTTGGCGGCTTCGTTGACGACTTTGGTAGTCTCGTCGAGGTCCTGGAGATCCGCACCGTAACCACCAGTCTGGACCATGAAACCGGGTACGACGCGATGGAATACGTTGTCGTCGTAGGCACCCGCATCGACATAGCTGAGGAAGTTTGTGACCGACTTCGGCGATCTCTCGAGATACAAGGACACGACGAAGGATCCCATCGTCGTGTCAAAGCGGACCAGGGGGCGCTCGCCGTCTGGCTCCGCCGAAGCGCCGGCGGCAAGCAGGCCCGCAAGAATGGCGAGACACCACGCATGCGCGTCCGTCAGAGGTATTGGGACTCGGCCCACAGCGTAAATTCACCCACATCAAAGAACTTGCCATGCTGGTCGCGCTGTTCGTATTGCAGCATCGCACCTTCGATATCGAGAAAGCGACGCATCTCCAATCCGCAGCGCAGACAACCGATCGTGTCGATCAGGTCGTGTTGCTCCCCGACCGCTGCGTCCCCTATGTCGATAAGCGCCGCGATCCACTCTTCGCTCATGGCTTTCGCCTCTCCGATATCAAACCAGAGTCCATGGCAGCCGTGGCAACGATCGATCACGATGTCGTGGCAACGGACCTCTTCCATCGTTGATTCGCACTTCGAACACTTCATCCAAAACTCCTCGTCGGTAAGCCTGTCGCTGTGTCCTTACCCCACGGTCACCCAACTGTCGCATCCGGCGCTCCTGACACGTCTCTGCCCGATTCAGCCCTTTTTGCCCGATAGCGTTTCCATGCTGATCGAGACCGATGCCAAATCCAACATGCGTCAATTGTGACAGATCAGTCGAACAGGTGTTGGGCTCACTCCCCGGTATCGCCGCGTCTAAACAATTGAATCTGAGGGCGGTTGAGGCGGCCCCAAACACCGTCCCATGCCGACGGCATCTCGACGACCCGACCGCTTCGTCTTGGCGACGATCGGTGCAGCACCTGCCTCGTGGAGCTTAGCGCCGAGGAGTCGCGCCTTAATCGAAGACTTCAACACTGATACGATTGCACCCCAGAAAAGGAGAACGCACATGGACGACTTTCATCATGAGACCCGTGCCTGGCTTGAGGAAAACTGCCCGGTATCCGTGCGTGGCCCCGGGTTCATTCCGTGGGGAAGCCGCAAAACGGAAGTACCCGAAGATGCAGCATTGTGGTTGACCCGCATGGCGGACAAGGGCTGGACCGTCCCCACATGGCCCCGCGAGTACGGCGGCGGCGGTCTCAGCAAGGATGAATACCTGATCGTGCAGCAGGAGATGCAACGCATCGGTGCGCGCGCGCCGTTGACCGGACGCGGCATCAACTACATCGGCCCAACCATTCTTGAATTCGGCACAGACGAGCAGAAAGCGCGATGGCTGCCGCGTTGTGCGCGGGGCGATGGCGGCTGGTGTATGGGTTATTCCGAACCGGGCGCCGGCAGCGACCTCGCCAGTCTGACCATGCGATGTACCGATGAAGGCGATTATTACCGCTTGAACGGTATGAAGATCTGGACCTCTGACGGCATGTTCGGCGACTGGATTTTCTGTCTGGTCCGCACTGACCCGGACACGCCGAAACATGAGGGAATCAGCCTGATCCTGGTGGACATGGACCAGCCGGGTGTTCGAGTACGGCCCATTCAACTGCTAAGCGGCAACTCACCCTTTTGCGAAACGACCTTCGAGGATGCACGCGGCGGTAAAGACGATCTGATTGGCGGCGTTAACAACGGTTGGAGTGTTGGCAAGCGCTTGTTGCAGTACGAGCGCAGCGTCCACGGAGGCGTCAATACGAGCGGCGCCCAAGTCACCCATACGGTGCGCAGCCTTGGGGAAATGGCCCTGGCGCAGCAACCGGGAACGTCGCGCATCACCGACACCAGTTTGCGCGAGCGCATCACGCGTCTCGGCCTCGATGAGCGGGCGTATGCGCTGACGCAGAAACGCGTCATCGCTGAAACCGATGCGCGGGCGCCGAGCCTCGCCACGTCGATCCTTAAAGTCACCGGCGCACACAACACCATGGAGCGGGCCGAATTGCAGACGCACCTGATGGGAACAGACGGTCAGTTCTTCGAGGACGGCCCCGCGGACGCGGTCGATGCCCAGAAGAACTTTCTGACCACGCGTGCCGTCTCCATTTACGGCGGAACCAGCGAGATTCAATTGAACATCATCGCAAAACGGGTGCTCGGTCTGCCCGACCCCGCATAGCGCTCACCGGCGCTACCGGGTGCGCGGCCTGCCTGCGCCGAAGTACGGGACTAACGAGTTCCTGCCCCAGAACTCCGTCCTGGGGCGGCAACTAGCGTGCGGTGCAGGGATGCACCGCCATTTTCTGCAAGCCTCTTTTCTGCAAGATCATGCGAGGTTTGCGCGCAAACTGACTCCCAGGAATTCTCAGGATGACAATTTTGGGACAAGAACTAACGAGAGAGGACGAGCGACATGGTTAAGCCGTTGTGGACACCGGATGCAGCGCGTATCGCAAACGCGCAAATCACGGCGTTTGCCGACGCGGTTGGCAGCTTCTCCAGCTACGCAGAATTACATGCCTGGTCCTGCGACGAGAGTCCAACGTTCTGGAGCCGCCTGTGGGATTTCACCGGCGTGATCGGTGACAAGGGTGACGTCATCCTTGAGAATCCAGACGCGATGCCGGGCGCGCGCTGGTTTCCTCAAGCGCGGCTGAATTTCGCCCGGAATCTGCTCCGCGAGAAGAGCGACCGGACCGCGATCGTCGCACGCCTGGAAACCGGCCAGCGACGTGAGTTCTCGTATGCGCAGGTCTTTGATCACGCTGCGACGATGGCCGCGGCGCTGAAATCATTCGATGTTGTCGCCGGTGACCGGGTCGCGGCATTCATGCCAAACGTCCCTGAAACGGTCTTCGGCCTCTTGGGTGCCAGCAGTTTTGGTGCGGTGTGGACGTCCTGCTCGCCGGATTTCGGCATCAACGGTGTCATCGACCGCTTCGGTCAGTCCACGCCGAGCGTGCTGATCGCGTGCGACGGGTACCATTATGGCGGCAAGGTCATCGACACCATTCCGATCGTCAACCAAGTCTGTCAGGCAGTTCCATCGATCCGGCACGTCATCCTGGTCACGATCATCGACAGCCCGACGGCGATCGATGTGCCGGTCCCCGTCGTTCACGTCGACGATCTGCCGCCGGCCTCTGAACTCGAGTTCACGGCCCTGCCGTTTGACCATCCGCTCTACGTGATGTACTCGTCCGGCACGACCGGGGTTCCGAAATGCATCGTCCACGGTGCGGGTGGCACCCTGCTGCAACACCTGAAGGAACACCGGCTGCACACTGATATCACGCCGGATGACCGGATGTTCTACTTCACGACCTGTGGCTGGATGATGTGGAACTGGTTAGTTACCGGCCTGGCGAGTGGTTGCACATTGATGTTGTTCGATGGTTCGCCGACCTGGCCCCGGGCACACAGCCTCATCGACGTCGCCGATGAGGAGGGGCTCACTATCTTCGGCACCAGCGCCAAATACATCTCATCCCTGCAAAAACTGCGGGTCAAACCACGTGAGACCCACAAGCTCACGCGGTTGCGGACCATTCTGTCAACAGGCTCGCCGTTGTCCGACGAAGGCTTCGAATACGTCTACCGGGACTTCAAGACCGATGTCTGCCTGTCGTCGATCTCCGGCGGCACCGACATCGTTTCCTGTTTCGCCCTCGGCAATCCGGCTCTGCCGGTCGTTGCCGGCGAACTTCAGTGTCTTGGTCTCGGCATGGCGGTGGATATCTTCGATGATGCCGGTAGCAGCCTGCGCCACGCGAAGGGTGAGCTGGTCTGCACGCAGCCCTTTCCATCCATGCCGATCGGATTCTGGAATGACGATGATGGCAGTCGCTACGCTGACGCCTACTTCGACACCTGGGACAATGTCTGGGCACACGGCGACTACGGCGAGATAACCGACCGCGGCAGCATGGTCATCTATGGGCGCTCTGATGCAGTGTTGAACCCTGGCGGCGTGCGCATCGGCACCGCGGAGATCTACCGACAGGTGGAGAAAGTCGACGCGGTCGTGGACGCCATCTGCGTCGGCCAGCAGGTCGATGACGATGTGAGCGTGATTCTGTTTGTCGTCCTGCGCGAGGGCGTAACCCTCAGCCGCGAGCTGAGCCAGGACATCCGGGCTGTGATTAGGGCGAACACTACGCCACGGCACGTTCCGCGCCGCATCATCCAGGTCACGGACGTTCCCCGTACCATTTCGGGCAAGATCGTTGAACTCGCGGTACGCAATGTTATCCATGGCGAGCCGGTCAAGAATGTTGACGCGCTCGCCAATCCCGGCGCTCTGGAACAGTACCGGGACTTGCCTGAATTACAGCAATAGCGTAGGGAAAGATCTCCCGTTGGCGGATCAATATCGCCTTCAATGCCAAAATCAGTAGAGGACGACCGAGCGGATACTCTTGCCCTCGTGCATGAGATCGAATGCCGTGTTGATCTCGTCAAGCGGCATCGTGTGGGTAATGAGGTCATCGATATTCAGCTTGCCGTCCATATACCAGTCGACGATCGTCGGCACGTCGGTGCGCCCTCGCGCGCCCCCGAACGCGGTTCCCCGCCAGACCCTTCCGGTCACGAGTTGAAACGGTCGCGTCGCGATCTCCTTGCCTGCTCCGGCGACGCCAATCACCACACTCATGCCCCAGCCTTTGTGACAACATTCAAGGGCTTGTCGCATCGTTGCGACATTGCCGATGCACTCAAAGCTGTAATCGACTCCACCGTTGGTGAGATCAACAATGGCTGCCGTCACGTCATCGACGTCCGCAGCATTGATGAAGTCGGTCATGCCGAATTTCTCGGCCAACGCTTGCTTGCCCGCATTGACGTCGACACCGATGATGCGCGATGCCCCGATCATCCGTGCACCCTGAATGACATTGAGTCCAATGCCGCCGAGCCCGAAAACCGCGACCGTCGATCCTGGCTCGACCTTCGCCGTGTAAACCACCGCGCCGACGCCGGTCGTGACCCCGCAACCGATGTAGCAGACCTTGTCGAACGGCGCGTCTTCACGGATCTTCGCCAACGCGATTTCCGGCAGCACCGTGTAGTTGGCAAACGTTGAGGTGCCCATGTAGTGCAGGATAGGCTCACCGTTGATGCTAAAACGGCTGGTCCCGTCCGGCATCAGGCCCTGGCCCTGGGTTTCCCGGATCGCCTGACAAAGATTCGTCTTGGGGTGCAGGCAGAAGTCGCAGGACCGGCACTCCGGCGTATAGAGCGGGATGACGTGGTCACCCGGCTTGACACTCGTGACGCCCGCGCCGACCTCAATGACGATGCCCGCGCCCTCATGGCCGAGGATGGCCGGAAACGCCCCCTCCGGATCGTCACCGGACAGTGTGAATGCATCCGTATGACAGATCCCGGTCGCCTTCACCTCGACCAGCACCTCCCCCGCCTTTGGACCGGCCAACTGGACGGTCTCGACACTCAATGGTTCGCCCGCCCGATGTGCCACAGCTGCTCTTACATCCACCCGAAACTCCTTTGGCCTTACCCGTTGTTACATTTGCGCGTGTCAGCGTACCGAAGACTGACCGTGGCTGGCAATCAACGTGCGCGGCATTCGGCGATCAGTTGACGCCCCGCACCCGTGATGCCCGGCATGACTCGCCGCTCACGGGCTCGCGAGGTGTGCTAGATTTCGAGTCGCGGAGCGACCTGCTACGGCGGCGCACCGCACATCAATGCTCGCGCGTGTCGCCCCTTGGGACCATCGGGCGAACGCCATTGAACCCGCGTCACGGATCTTTGACGCGCCAGATGAGGAGGAGGAAAAAGTGACCGATAACGGACCGGGCGAACTATCAGCCGAGTCAGTGGGCGAGAAGACTATCGCCCGCAGCTTTGAATTGACGGCCCGGCGCATCATGGCCTACGCGGCGAGCATCAAGGACCCCAACCCACTCTTTTTTGACGACCTGCGGCCGGGTGGACTAGTTGGGCATCCGTTCATGGGGTTCTCGTTTCAATGGGCCTGCCGGTTTACGCCGCAACTACCGCCAAACCCGCGTGCCGCACCCTACGGCGTCCATGCGTTGACTGACCTGCGGCTCGACAAACCATTTCGGCAGGGCGAGTTGATTACCTGCCAGGGCCAGGCCGTATCAGCGCTGCAGATTCGTCCCGGGGTATTCCAGAACACCCGCTTCACCCTTACCGACAGCCACGGCGATCGGGTGGCAGAAATGGACTACGCGGGGATCACCCGGGGTGCAACCCTCGCCGGCGGTCCTCGAATTATCGAGGAGATTCCCGCGGTACCGGACGTAGCGGCAGCACCCTCCCCGCTCTTTGCCCAGTCAATACCCATCACCGTGGATGCCGCGCAGATTTATACCGAATGCGCCGACATCTACAACCCGATCCATACCGAACGCAGCGTCGCAACGGCTGCGGGGTTGCCAGATGTAATCCTGCATGGCACCGCGACGCAGGCGATCGCTTGCACGACGGTCGTGGACCAACTATTCGGGGGTGATCACTCGTGTGTGCGGCGATTCCATGCCAGCCTGCGCGCGATGGTGCTGCTCGGAACCTCAATCACGGTGCGTTGCCTCGGACGTGAGGAACTTGCGAACGGCAATGTGGGCGTTGCGTTCGATGTCCTGAATGAAGCGGGTCAGCAAGCGCTCGCCAAGGGGTTCCTCGAGGTCACGGCTTAATCTCGGTCCCTTGACCGAACGAAAAAACATGAAAGCGTGCCGTCAACCGTGGGCGCGAACGTCCAGCCAGCCGAGTACGGTCGCCTTGATCACAGCCACGACCGCCAGCGGTTCTTCGAACATGAAATGATGGTGTGTGCCCGGCAGTTCAATGACTGGCAGCATCCCCCGCGTCAGCTCGAGCATGTAATCGCCTGCGAGGGCGCCCTCATCGGTGCTCAATTGACCGGTGACAAGTGCGGTCGGGGACGTGATCGCAAGAAACTTGTCGCGCTGCCCGGGCCCCATGGTGAGGAAGTCGTACATCGAGGGGTCGAACTTCCAGGTCCATCCACCAGGCACTTCGCGAAGCGACTCGCCCGCCAGCCAGTCCATCAACCCGGGACAACGCGAGGGTTGTTCCGGCAAGAGTCTGAATCTGCGCGTGGCGGCAGCCAGATCCTCGTAGACCCGCGTTGGCCGCGCCGACTTACCGTCGGTCGCGAGCTTGTTGCCCCACTCGTAGTACGCCTCCGGCGCGTTGACGGTAAAGTCAAAGAACATCACACCCCCCAGCGCCGCGTCATGGCGATAACCCGTCTCGAGCGCGACATAGCCACCGAAACTGTGGCCGATCACGACGGGCGCCTCGCCCAGTTGTGCGGCATCGCAAACTGCCATCACCTCTGTCGCGTATTGTTCGCCCGAGTACCGCTCGCGCCACCCGGAGTCGCCGTTGCCCGACAAATCGATCGCAGCGACCCGAAACTTGTCCGCAAGAAACGGGGCGACGAATTGCCACCAGCGCGCGTGGGCATTGCTGCCGTGGATGAGGATCAGCCCCGGGCTGCCAACATTGCCCCAGGTCAGAAAGCGGATTGGCACACCGTCAACTTCAACTTCCTGGCGTTCGCCGGGGTCTGCGAGCCCACGCTCAAACCATCCGGGTACCACAGACATGTCATTGGCTTCCAAACTCACTGCTGCTCCTCGCTACGTTTTTGACGCCGGCCACCCGCGCGGTCAACCCTCGCGTTTCCGGCGCGCAATCTACCATGATCGTGGACAGCGAATCGGCCAGCGACCATTGCCAGCGCCGCCTGCGGGTGTCAACCCTGCCGCTCTCAACAATGCAGCGGCCCCCACTTTCGGCTATGTTGCGCGCAAGTTTGCGACGTTCGTCGTTCAAACAGCAATCAACAGGTCACAAACGCAAAGAGGCAAGGCATGGGACAATTGGACAATCAGGCGGTCGTCGTCATCGGTGGTACGTCAGGCATCGGACTTGCGACTGCGGTGGCGGCTGCCGCCGAAGGCGCACGAGTTTTCGCCGCCAGCAGCAGCGCGGAGAAGGTTGCAGCGGCGGGTGCAGCGCATCCTGGCATTACCTTCACCCAGGTTGACGTGCATGACCGCGAGGGGCTCGCGAGTGCGTTCGCCGGCATAGGGCCAGTCGATCATATCGTGTCCGCCGCGACCGGCGCGAACCGAACAACCCGGCCATTCCTTGAGCAATCGGATGACCAGTTCCGGGCCGCGTTCGAGAAGTTCTGGGGCTACAACAACGTCGTTCGCGCGGGTGCGCCCCACCTGACGGCGAACGGCTCGATCACCCTGGTCAGCGGCATACCTGCGCGCAAGTGCAACCCGAACATGTCGTCGATCAGTTGTGTCGGCAGCGCGGTGGAGGGACTCACCCGAGCGCTCGCAATTGAGCTCGCACCCCAGCGCGTCAACGTCGTCGCACCCGGCATCATTGACACCGGCATGTTCGCCGGTCTGGGCGACAACAAGGCCGCCATGCTCGCGCAAATGGGCAAATCGATTCCGCTCGGACGCGTTGGTGCGGCGACCGAAGTCGCCGCCGCGATCATGCTGTGTGTCACCAACGGCTTTATGACCGGCGCAACGATCGATGTTGACGGCGGCGCACTGCTGCCCTGAGGCAACGTCATGGCGCGTCGCTAACCGCCGAATCGGCCCGACCGGGTCGCCGAGCTAACCGCCTTGCGGCAAAGGAGCACATATCGTGAATCTGCACTTCAGCTGTCCGTACCCTTCCCAGCGCGCCCCCGTCATGGCCTGCAATGTCGTCGCGACGTCGCAGCCGCTCGCCGCCCAGGCGGGACTCAACATCCTGCGTGAAGGTGGCAACGCGGTCGACGCCGCCATCGCGACCGCCATCGCGCTAACCGTCGTTGAGCCCAACATGAACGGCATTGGCAGCGATGCATTTGCAATTGTGTGGGACGGCGATGAGTTGCACGGACTGAATGCATCAGGTCGCTCCCCCGCAGCCTGGACTCCCGAGCGATTTGCAGGCCTCGACCGTATGCCGCGCCTCGGATGGGACACCGTTACCGTCCCCGGCGCGGTGAGCGCGTGGGTCGCGTTGTCCGAAAGGTTCGGCAAACTCGCTTTCCCTCGGCTTTTCGAGGCCGCGATCGACTACGCGGAGAACGGCTACCCACTCGGTCCGATCACGGGTCAGTTGTGGCAGCGCGCCGCGCCGGGTTTCGCCGACTTCGATGGATTCTGCGACACGTTTCTTTCCGGGGGCACAGCCCCCGCGATCGGTAGTCTCGTCCGGTTGCCGGACCACGGTGCAACGCTGCGCGAAATCGCCACCAGCCGGGGCGAGAGTTTTTATCGCGGCCGCCTCGCCGAGGCCATCGTCGAGGACGCGGGCCGACTCGGAGGGGCCATGGCCCGCTCAGACCTCGAATCCCACAAGGCCAACTGGGTAACACCGATTACCCAACAGTTTGGCAACGTGCACCTTGCCGAGATTCCTCCCAGTGGCCAGGGCCTGATGGCGCTCATTGCTGTTGGGATTCTCGAGCGGCTCGACATCAACCGTTTCCCCCTCGACAGCATCGACTCGGTCCATCTGCAGATTGAGGCCATGCGCTGTGCCTACGCGGAAATCGAACGGCATCTCGCAGACATTGACCACATGCGGATTGCGCCAGCGGACCTGCTTGCGCCCGACTACCTGCGTGCCAAAGCGGATGCGATCGGCATCGGGCGCGCCAACCCCGCTCCGTCAGCCCTGCCAACGAATCCCGACACGGTCTATCTCACCGCAGCCGACGACAGCGGCATGATGGTGTCGATGATCCAGTCAAACTACATGGGGTTCGGCTCAGGGATTGTGGTGCCAGGAACCGGCATCAGTCTGCAGAATCGTGGCTGTGGTTTCACGCTCGAAGCAGGGCACCCCAACCAGGTCGGGCCGGGTAAACGGCCCTACCACACGATCATCCCCGGCTTCGTCACAGAAGACGGCAAGCCGCGGATGAGCTTCGGTGTCATGGGCGGCCACATGCAGGCGCAAGGGCACGCCCAGATGATGGTCCGTATCTTCGGACATAGCCAGAACCCACAAGCGGCGTCCGATGCGCCTCGATGGCAACTGATGGAAGACGGCCGCGTGGCCCTCGAAGTCGGTTTTGACGCCGACGTGGCCGGCCAACTCGCCGACCGCGGCCACCACCTTGAGCTCGACGTACCGCCGTTACATTTCGGCGGTGCGCAGCTCATCCTGCGGCTCGACGAGTGCTACTGCGCCGGGTCTGATCATCGAAAAGAAGGGCTGGCACTCGGCTTTTGACAGGACCGGCATTGGGACGGGTCGATGTTGACACGTCGCCTGCTGCCGGTCGGCTGGTAATAGCTCAGCCAGGGATGAGTGCGGAATGTGGGAGTGCGGGAGGGTCGGCGTTCGACAGGAAGCTTTTCCGGGGCTCTCGGCCGCTGGCTTTCTACCAGGCCCGCTCAGTCGGCACCGATGATACGATTGCGGCGATCGCGCTTCGCGCGGTAGAGCGCAGCGTCAGCCTCGGCGATCAGTTCTTTGGGATCCATGTCGTCGTCCGGTTGGCGTGTCGCGACGCCGATGCTGATCGTAACGCTGAATTTTTTGCCGTCGCCGCGTACCCGCATCAATTCAATGTGAGATCGGATCTGCTCTGCCAGCATGGGGGCATTGTTGTTCTCGATATACGGCAGGATCACGACAAACTCCTCTCCGCCATACCGCGCGACGACGTCGGAAGGCCAGTTCAACATGTCGTCAATGGCACGCGCCACCTGACCCAGGCAGTCGTCTCCCGCAAGATGTCCGTAGGTGTCGTTGACCTTCTATCACGATCATGAACCGTCGCGTCATCGAGCAGCTTGGGGGCAAAGAGACATGGCCCCTCGCCGGCGACAACATCATCGTCGATTTCGATCTGTCGCAAGCCAACCTGCCGGCCGGCAAGCGCCTTCGTGTAGGCACGGCGGTCCTTGAAATCACGGCTGAGCCGCATCTCGGCTGCCAACACTTCAAAGCAAGGTTTGGTGCTGAAGCGGTCATGTTCGTCAATTCGGATGCCGGCAAAGCGCTGAACGCGAGAGGCGTTAACGCGCGTGTCGTGACCAATGGGGTCGTCTGCCTCGGCGATGCCCTGACGCGGCTCTAGTTAGCGCGGTGTAGGGATGCACCGCCATTTTCCGGCGGCCTCTTTTCCGCCGCAGGAAGTGCGAGGTTTGCTTCCAAACCGACTCTCAAAAATTGTCAGGATGACAATTTTGGGACAAGAACTGGTTAGTTCCTTCGCCGCGTCGAAATCAGCAGGCGGACGGCGCTCAAACCCAATCCACGATCGGTGGCAATCAGCGATCCAGAAAGATCAGGCTGACCTCGGGAACATAGGTAATAATCGCAAGAGCGACCAATAAGACTGCCATGAACGGCAGTGTCGCTCGATATAGCTCGGTGATGGATCGTTTGAAACGGTAGCTCGCGATGAAGAGATTCATGCCGATCGGCGGCGTGAAGTAACCGATCTGCATATTGGCCAAAAAAATAATACCGAGGTGGACCGGATCTACTCCGTAGCCAATCGCCATCGGCACAATCAGCGGAATCATGATGACGAGCGCCGAGAAGATGTCGAGGATGGCACCGAGCACGAGCAGCACGATGTTGAGCAGAAGCAGAAACGTGAGTTTCGAGTCCACGTACTTCTGAATCCAGTCGAAGAGTTGTTGCGGAACCTCGGCGTCGACCAAAAAGTTGGTGAACGCAAGCGACACGCCGAGAATGAGCAGAATGCCGCCGACCATGACCATGGATTCGCGAATGACGCGCGGCAACCCCCGGAACGGGACCTCCCGATGAATGACCACCTCGACGACCAGGACGTAGAAGGCCGTGACGGCTGCGGCTTCGGAGACCGCAAAGAACCCCGTGTAGATGCCCCCAAGGACAAGGACAGGCATCGGTAGTTCCCACTTGGCGGCGCTGAGTGCAGAGACCGCTTCGGTACGCGTGAAGTGGACGCGTTTAATCGGGACGTCGCGATTGCTCCAGAGCGCGTACATCGTGAGCAGCACGATCATAAGAAGCGCGGGCAGGACACCCGCAATGAAAAGTTCCTGAATGGAGAACGTGACCGGCAGGTTCATCTGCTGCACGATCACAGCGTAGAGGATGAGCGGTAATGAGGGTACGAGCAGCAGCCCCAGGCTGCCCGAGGTCGTCACCAGTCCCAAGCTGAACTGTTCCCGATAGCCGGCTTCTACCAGCGCCGGGAAAAGAAGCGCGCCGACCGCCACAATCGTGACCCCCGATGCGCCCGTGAATGCGGTGAAAAATGCACACGTCACGAATGCGACGACCGCAAGACCGCCAGGCATCCAGCCCATGAAGACCTGCGTCAGGCGAACGAGGCGAGACGACACCCGACTCTCCGCCAGGATGTAGCCAGCGAAGGTAAACAATGGCAACGCAAGCAGCAGCGGCGTGTCCACCAGGCGGTAAACCTCGATCGGGATGACGGTCAGCGGAATCTCGGCCGACATGAAACCAGTCATCGCCGCGGCGAGTATCACCACGAAAAGTGGCGCACCAAGGAGCGCGAACAGCACGATTAGCAGGGCGGCAACGATGTACACGGGTCAGCTCCGCTCCCCGTCACTGCCGAGGGCTGGCGCATCCCCGTCGACCGCCGGTACATCGATCGCCGTTGCAGCCGCGGGCGGCGTGAAGATGGCCCCGATCGCCAATCGAAGGGCGATGATCAGGAAACCGAAAGGCAGAATGGACTGGCAGACCCAATTGTGGACAGAAACCCCATCGGTCAGGCTGCCGAACGTGAAGGCGACGGTCTCGTCCTCGAATTCGTAGCCAACGAACTCGAGGCAATACCACGCCGCCGCCCCACAAATAGCCGCTGCTATCAGCCTAACCCCGGACGTGATGATCCTTTTCGCCTTGTCAGGGACGACGCGCAGGAGCGCATCGATGCTAATGTGGTTGTCAAGACGCGTCGCGGTCATCGCGCCGAGCATGGCGACCCAGAGTACGAGAATGCGCAGGAAGCTCTCCGCCCAGAAGAGTCCGGTGTCAAAGACGTTGCGCAACAGGATTTGTAGCAACGCGATCAGAAGCATCGTGATGAGCGCACTGACGAGCGCACCGTCTTCAACGAAATGCAGGACGCGAACAACTCGTCGATAGAGGGTGACGATCAGGGCCTCGCTCGGTAGCGTACTCAAGAGCGGTTAGTCCGCTCCGCTTGCCTGATGACTCCGCGTTGTCGAGAGCAGCTCCCTCAACATCGCGACGCCCTCTGCGGTTAACGCACCGCCTGCCACCAGGCTGTCGATCGACTTATCGGCTAGGCCTCGCCAAACCGCGAGCTGCTCGACCGATGGCGCCACCGACTCGATGCCCTGGTTGAGGAGCGCGTCGTACGCAGTCACGTTGTCGGCACGATTAGCATCATCGACGCGTTTGAAGACATCGTTAATCAGCCCGGTGGCTGTCGTCCGGTCCGCGTCACTGACCCGGTCGAAGGCTTTCTTGTCGAGCGCCAACATCGAATAGATGTAAAGGAGCGGCATATCTGTGACGTACTTGACCTGTGTGTGCCACTGGAGCGCGAGGGCAACGAGCGGCGGCACCGCGACCGTGTCGACCAACCCGGTCTGCAAACCGGTCAGGACGTCGGTCATCGGCAGTGGAATCGGCGAGATACCAAAGGAGTCGAGCAGCTTCGCCGAGATAGGATCGCCGTCGGGTACCCAGACCTTGAGTTTGGCGAGGTCCTCGACGCCCCTGACCGGTTGTTTGGACATGATGTACGCGAAACCTGTCTCGGTCAGCCAGAAACTCTTGATGCCCGCGTCGGCAAGGCCGCCAATAACGCGCTCGTCCATGCGGGTGCGAACGAAGTCAACCTCCTCGAAGTTCCGAAACTGCAGCGGCAGGCCATAGACCTGCACGTCCGGGTAAAAGCGGGTCAGCACACCGGCCGCAACCGCCCCACCGTGAAGCTGCCCGATGCGCATTTTTCGGAGCACGGTGTAGTCGTCGCCCTGGACGCCGCCGGGATAGATTTTGAATTTAACCCGCCCGTCCGTCTCGACGTCCACCGCATGCACGCCTTCCCGGAAGGACCGAATCCAACCAAGTCCGTCGGGTGAAATCGTCGCGACTTTGAATGTACGCGCCTGCACGGCAACAGGCGTGGCCACGAGGCAGATGCCCAGCATCAGCAGAATAAATCTAGAAATAGTCATTGGACTCCGCCAGTAGATTCTTGGCTCGCCGCTGTGCCACAACATTGGCGAGGGTCATCCGCGGTTGTTCTGGCGCAGCAGCCAGCACCTCAGTCAACAATCGGTCATGCAGCGCCTTGTCAAAGACCAGCCGGGCATATTGCTCAGCGTACAGGACTTTGGTCATCAGGAAACGCCCGCCCGCGAGTTCGATCGATCGGTCAAAGTGTCGGCGGCCTTCTTCCGGCCGCCCGCCACTCAGTGCTGGCAGCAACGTGTCGAGCACGGCGAGGTAAAGATGGGCACCGCCGTCGTCATGCGTCTCATCGATCGAAAGCACTCGCTCGATGAGAAAGCGAACTTTACTGAGATCCGCAATTGCGTTCCAGTCTCCTGCATTCGCCTGCACCCAACCCGCCCACGAGACGCCAACCCGGTAGATTACGTCGACGTCCCGAGCGGACACCTCAGCAAACCGCTCTTTGAAGGCAGCGAAGCCAAGGGAGCGAACCTCGCACCAGTCTGGCCGGCGTACGCAGGCCGCTCGCAGCGCGTAGCGCAGAGACTTTTGCGAGAGTGCCCCGGCCCGATCAGTGTCGACAAAGCTCGCGAATGCACCATTTAGCTCGGAAGCGGCCGTCAGCATCGCCGGATTCTCTGGCGCGTCCCGAAGGAAACTGTCGATGAGCAGCAAGTACGCCGGAATGGCTTCACGGACCGTATCAGGATCGTCACTTTCGAGGATGGCGAGGGCAAGGTTCTCGGCGGGGTCGGCGGTCACGGACGACAGCAAACTCGCACAACCGGCGGTGGCCATCACGATACAAAGCGTCGCGACCCGGATAAAAGGAGTCGCGACCCGGATAAGCGTAGCCACTCTAACAAGAGGCGCGACCCGAAGAGAAAATGTGACACGGGCAAAGCAAGAGCGCATTAACGGAACGTCTGTACAACGGTGAATGGCAATTTTACCGGTTAGCTGAGCGGATTCCAGTATTGGTCTGATTACAGGCGACGAAGTCAGCCGCGCGCGAAGCGTCCGATGAAGGGATTCGTTTCTCTTTCGTAGCCAATCGACGTGTTCGGTCCGTGTCCTGTCACAACAAGCGTCTCCTCCGGCAGGGTAAAGAGCCGCTCAACAATTGATCGTTCAATCTGCCTGAAGCTGCCGCCCGCCAGATCCGTGCGCCCGACCCCCTGCAGAAACAAGGTGTCACCGGCAACCAGCAACCGATGCGCAGAGAACGCAAAGCTCATGGAACCCGCTGTATGGCCCGGCGTGTGCAACGCGACACCCCCGCAACACGCAAGATCGTCACCATCTTTTAGCCAGCGATCGGGGGCCGGGGTCGGCTCGCCGGTCATCCCCAGGCGCTCGCATTGCCTCTCGAAGCCCATCCATAGGCGCCGGTCAGCCTTATGCACGGCGAGTGGCGCGCCGATGCGCGCATGGAGTGCCGCCGACGCATACATGTGATCCAGATGCGCATGCGTGTGGACGATGGACTCGATCGTCAGGCCAAAGCGCTCGATCACGTCCATGATTCGTTCGACGTCGCCACCGGGATCCACAACGAGGCCGCGCCGCGTCACCGGATCACCGACAATTGAGCAATTGCAGCCAAGTGGCCCGGCGGCAAAGCACTCGAACAACACATCGCCCATAACGCTGCCGCCGTGCGGAACCGCCTCTTCAGTCTTCTCTGGCATCGCGCCCTCTTTCAACTCAATTGTCTTGCGCAGCCTGCTTGCCAACCGCATTCGCCGACACCGATTGCGATTCACGCAAGTCGGGCTCCGCCGCGATGCGTAGTGCCCCGAACTGCTGCTAGAATCCAGGAAGCCTATCTCAGTTGACCTGCCAGATCATCCGCAGTCTTGCATACCCAGGCGCTGCGCTTTCCGTGGTAATTGAGATCTGCGCGCGCAGTGATGGCACCCTAAAACGTAGTTACCAATTGATGCTCAAGCGCTTTTTCTATCGCATCATCGCCGTGGCGTTGATTGTCTTCGTCTCAGTGACCTCCTGCGCGCTCTTCGTGATCGCCGTGATCATCTGGGGCGCAACGCGCCCGTTCGATCGACGGTTGCGGATGCTGCACCGATTCACCTGCGGGTGGGCGCACCTTTATCTCGCCGTGTTTCCGCCATGGTCGGTCACTGTCGGCGGGCGCGACAAGATCGACGTCAACGAGACCTATGTGATCGTCTCGAACCATCAATCGCTGCTCGACATTCTGGTCGCCTTCACGCTGCATGTTCACTTCAAGTGGGTGTCCAAGGCAGTGCTCTTCCGCATCCCGTTCATCGGCTGGAACATGCGGCTCAACCGATACGTGGGCCTCAATCGTGGGGCCAAGTCGAGCATTCGCGACATGGTTGCCGCCTGCGACCGACACCTGGCCGAAGGCAGTTCCATCTACATGTTTCCCGAAGGAACCCGCTCGGAAACCGAACACATGAAACCGTTCAAGGAAGGTGCCTTCGTGCTCGCAGCCCGCAACGCGGTCCCGGTCTTGCCGGTCGTCATTAAGGGCTCGCGGGATGCCCTGCCCAAGCACAGCCTGACATTTCATGGCACCACGCACATGCGGGTACAGGTGCTGGACCCGATTCCTGTCGACGAAGTCTCGAGGAAATCGCCAAGGGAACTCATGGCCTTGGTGCAGGAGCGCATCAGCGAGGAACTCGCGCGACCGACGTGACCTTTCCCAGACGTGACCTTTCCCAGACGTGACCTTTCCCAGACGTGATCTTCCCCAAACGTGACCTCCCCCCACGAAGCCTTCTCGGAACGTGGCCTCCACACGGGGAGGTCTCCAGATGCCTCAGGCCGGTTTCGCGCCCCTGCAGCGGGGGTAGTTATTGCAAACCCAAAGCGTACGGCCCGCGTGCTGCCCGACTTCCGGCTGCCGGCGTGTGGTCGGGCCACCACAGCGCGGGCAACGCCGGGCCGATACCCAATGGCGCCAACACCTCGTTCACCTCAAGTGTCGAATACGATGGCAGCATAGGAAGTTCGAACAGTGGCATACCAATATCGTCACAGATGGCGTCGAGTGTACCCAGTTGCTCACCTTCAGGCGCTGATCCGCCGCTCACAGTGACTAGTCCCACAACAGCAAGGTTGTTGGCATCGCAAAGTAGAAACGAAATACTCACACCGGCAAGGGCTCTCTCCCCGGCCGGGGTCGAGGCTCGCACAAAATCTGTCAGTCGCGCCCCGGGGCAGAATCGCGAAGTGACCTGCGACTTTTCGCAGCGTAAGAAAGAGCGCTCTATGACAATCATCAAACGCGGTACTCTTGGCCGCGTAAACGGACCCCAGGTCACCGGCATTCGGCCCCCCGCATCACGACTTGTCGCGACGGGCCCGCCCGACGCCTGCACGTCCGCGCGGGTGGCATCCCGTGGCGCCACGTCATCGGACAACTCGACATCGTAGTCAGCCGCAAGCGTCTGCATCTCCGCGTCCTGCAGGCGAGCAATTTCGCGCTGCCGCAGTCTATGCAGTACATAGACGATGCCGCCAAGGACCCCGATCAGGACCAGCCATTCCAAACCCGAGTCCTACCCGTGCATCGTCAAACCGCCAGAGACGCTGATGGTTTGGCCGGTAATAAACTTCGCGTCGTCGCTCGCAAGGAACGTGATGACTCCCGCGACATCGGCGGCCTCACCGAGTCGCCGCATCGGTATCGCGCGGGTGAGCCCCGCCCGCAACCGATCACCGTACTCGCCCTCGCCGGCGAAATCGGCAAGGAGCGGCGTGTCGGTGGGACCCGGGCAGACCGCATTAATACTCACCCCGCTGCGCGCGAGTTCGCGGGCAACGCTCTTTCCCATCGCGATGACGCCAGCTTTGCAACCGGCGTATACCGCTTCACCAGAAGATCCTACGCGGCCGGCATCCGATGCGACATTGACCACTCGACCGCCGCCCGCATCAACCATCTGCGGCAGGAGTGCCTGCATCATGTTCATCGGGCCGACGTAGTTGATCGCGATCAGTTGTTGCCAGAGTGCCGGGCTCGTCTCGAGAAACGGCTTCGCCTCGTCCCATCCGGCATTGTTGATAAGGATTTGAACCGGGCCGTCTGCCACGATGCCTGCTGCTGCAGCGTCAACCTGCGCGCGGTCGCTGATGTCTACCTGCCATGCGGTCGGTCGCCGCCCGCCGGATTGCCGGAGTTCCTGCTCGACTGACTCGGCAGCGTCAATGTTGCGGTCGAGGATCGCGACGCTGACACCCTCAGCGGCGAGACGTTGGCACACCTCGCGTCCGATGCCACTGCCGCCTCCGGTGACGATCGCACGTTGTCCATCTAGTCCACGCATACGAACTCCCTCGATGGACTATTGATCCACCTGTGCGAACGGATTGCATCTTACCCACCCTGTGGCCCGTCTGCGGACCCCGGCATGTCGCGCAGATGTGCGCACTCGTTCAAACTGACAATCGAACGCTCACCTGATCGCGCCACCATGTAGCGGTTGATGCTGGTGTACCCAGGGTTGAAGAACAGGCGTGGTTCAATGCCAAGTACATGGGCTGTCCACGCATTGATAACGCCGCCATGGCACGCGACGGCGATGCGCTTGCCTGCATTCGCGGCGACGACTTCTGAGATTGAGGCGACCACCCCTTGCACAAACTGGATAAAACCCGCTTCGTCGACGCCGGCGCCGACCATCGCTAACCAGCGCTCGGGATAATCGGCCTTCAGCACCTCAATCGGGATGTACTCGTCTGCATCACGGTCATACTCGGCGACCCCGTCAACGACCTCGATCGGCATATCCGTGATCTCGGCTATTGGGTTTGCCGTCTCCCTTGCCCTCAACATGGGGCTCGAATAAAGCCGATCAAACTGCTCGTCCCGAACCCAATCAGCGACACGCGTCGCCTGTTCCCGACCGAGTGCCGACAATGGCGGGTCGGCGGGCGTGCCGTCCTGCGTCGCAACCTGCATCGGCAAGCCATGCCGGATCAGAATGAGTTCCATGCCCATCTCCTGCGTCTGTCGCGCGCGGCCCGCCGGGCCGAACCAGCAAGACAACAGCGGCGAATCTGATTAGGTGCAATCAACCGGTCAGGTACGACAGGTACTCTGCGACTCCGGCGATTGTATCGATGTGTTCTTCTGCTGACTCGTAGCGGCCACCCCCGACGACGAGCGTGGTGACGCCGGCGTCCCGGTATTCGTCCAGGATCTCCCGGCAGCGCGCGGATGCGTCAAGCGGAAGTCCGGCAAACGTCACGATCTGGGGTGGAGCCTTGCCAGCGTCAGCCGCCTGTTGGCGGTAGGCGTCGATGCCGGGGCGCAGCTTCGCAAGCGGGCCCATCGGCAACCAGCCGTCGCCATAACGCAGCGCACGTGTGATTGCGTGCGGTGCACGTCCGCCGATCAAAATCGGCGGACGTATCGGACGGGGCTTGAACAGAAAAGTCTGGCCATTAAGGGTCACTTCATCGTTCGCGAAGCACTCGCCGAGGAATCTCAGGATCTCGTCAGAGTCTGCGCCCCGGCGCGCGAGCGAGCGTCCCACCGCGCGGAACTCGGCCTCCATCCAGCCGATGCCAACACCGAGCATCAGGCGTTCGCCAGACAGTTCCTGCAGCGTTGCGACCAACTTCGCGGTCGGCAATGCCGGTCGATAGGGCAGGATCAGAACAGCCGTGCCGAGCTTGATGCGCGATGTTTGGCCGGCGAGCCAGGCAAGTGTGACGAGCGGGTCCAGGTAACGACCGAGCGAACCCTCAGCATCATCGGGTGGTATGGCAATGTGGTCGGTAATCCACAGGGAATCAAGGCCCGCGTCATCGGCAGCGACTGCGCAGGCACCCAGGGTCTCGCGGGTGGACTGCGGGCCCATGTTGCGGATATTGATGCCGAGCTTCATGGGCCGGGAGTGACTTCGATCATGGGACCGCGCCGATCAGAAAGCGGACGAAACCGCAGATCAGATCGGTGCATGCCCATCAGTCGCGTGGGAACGACGACCTGCCGGGAAAACGATGGCGCGGGCTATCCGGCCGCTATAGACACGTTGTAGACGCCCGCCTGGCGCGCGGCATCCATAACGTGAATCATGATTTCCGTCGTGCTCTCGGGATGGGGCTGGACGACAACCGGGGCTTCCGGGGTCTCTGCGTGGAGTCGCTCGATGTTGGCTCGTACCGCACGAAAGTCGATGTCCCGCCCGCGAATCTTGATCCGATCCCGGCTCGTTACCTGCACGACAATACTCTTCTTGTCGGCATCCTTAATATTCTGGTTCTTGTCGGGCGAGTTGACGTCCAGCCCGATCTCTTTGACAAAGGTTGCCGTGACAATGAAGAAAATCAACATGATGAACACGACGTCGAGCATCGGGGTCAGGTCAATTTCTTCTTCTTGCTTTCGTTGTAGCGCCTTGATTCTCACGTCTTCACCTGCTTGTGCGCACTGCGCTTGTCTTGTTTGTGTTCTTTGTCTAGCTGGTATTTCTTAGTCACGAATCGGCGACGAGGCACAGCAGAGGAGTGCTGGCCAGGGTTCGCCCAACCCTGCTGGTCATTAGGCGCTGAAGGATACAGTGGGGCCCCGGTGATTGAAAGCCGCCCGACACCAGGCGTTGAGGCCGAAAATCGCGCTTCCGTTGGAACATTTCTGCAAGCTTCCATTTTAGACACTACCGTAAATTTCAAGTCGATTATTACGGCAAAGCACATTCTGCACAGGGCCATTCAAAAACGCGCCCGTCTTGATCCGGCAAACGCCGCAGCACGCGCTTCGGGTTACGAGCCGCTAGCCACGCCCCGCCGCGTTGATGACTTTGCTCACTGTGGTGTAGTGCAAGCCAAGATGCTCACCGATCTCCGAGAGCGTATAGCCATACTCCACGTGTGCTCGCAGAATGATCTCATTGCGAACCGCACGGTCCTTGCCTGCGGCCGGCTTGAACATTGATTTTAGCGTCCGTTTGCGCCCGACCCGGCGCGGTCCGATCTTCGCTGCCTTGGTGCCGTCAAGGACCGGTTGCAGGCGCGCGACAAACTCGTCACTCCCCAGCAACACCTGGTGCTCCCGATCATCAAGGGGGGACTGACCACCGAGCCCCGCTTTGACGAACGCCCGGTACTTGCGTATGGCGTCAACGGGTCTGCGGCCGAAGCTGGCGACGAGTTCCGTGCAATCCAGAAATGCGGGCATCTTGATTAACCCCGATGCCGCCCGATGCGACGTCCATCGACACTTTTCAGCGGAGGTACCATCGCCAGATCGCACTGGATTCATAACGACATGGCGACAGATCTCCTGCAGGTAGCCGTCCTGTTCAAACAGAATGCTGCGGAAACGCCCGTGGAACAGGGAACCTTCAAGTCCGTGCTTGCGGTTGAAGTGTTGGGTGTAGACACCGTTCAGTTGCCGCATGCCACGAGAGAGATTGGCTGCTGGCACACTGACCACCAGATGATAGTGGTCAGACATCATCGCGTAAGCGTGGAGCACCCAACCGAAGCGTTCGACTACCATCGCAACAACGTTGAGGAAGACCTTTCTGTCTTCCTCGTCTACGTAGGTTTCCTGCCCTCGATTGCCCTTGCTGGTGACCAGATAATATGCGCCCGGGTACTCGATTCTGACAGGTCGTGACATGAGATAAGTTCGTATTGAGGAGGCATTATCATTCCAGAACCAGTTTCGCGAGTCATCCTGGCAAGCGCCGCGAAAGCGGCTGAGAAGCTATCACGGCGCAAGCATCGCTCACAAGCGGTGTCTGCCCGCTGGTTCGACTTGACGCCTGATGGTCACTGTGAGTAAGTTTCCCGCTCCGAACGAGGTGAGTTTGGGAAGACGGGAGCCGCGTCTGAAAGCGCAATTACGCGCCAACAACCGCGCACGGAGCAGAAGACGAGCAAGCGTTTTCCTCGATGGCCCGCCGGTAACTGGCCGATAGTTGCGACGGAGATATCCCAACCAACAAACTTGCCATCAGCACACCCATTGACCCGACATTAACCCGACGGAGGCCCAAATGGCCGTAGAAAAATTTCCGATCGAAGCAGGACACATCATGATGTTCGCCCGCTCGGTAGGTGACGACAACCAGATTTACCATGACGCCGACTATGCCAGCGGGACAGAGGCTGGCGCTGTCATCGCGCCGCCAACGTTTGTCCAGGCGAGCGCACAATTTGATCCGAATTATTCGCTGCGCCCGAAGGTCGGTCAGAAGTGGTTCGGATCTGCAAAGGGACCGACAGGCATTACGCCAAAAGAACCGGCAGAAGGCAGCGGTGGCGGCGGTGGTGGCGGACTGCACGCCGAGCAGCACTATGAGTATCACCAGCCACTTGCCGTCGGCGATGTCTTGACCGCAACCGACAAGCCCGGGAAGTCGTGGGAGAAGGAAGGACGCCGGGGAGGCAAGCTTGCCTTCAATGAGTCGATCACCGAATACCGGAATCAGAGCGGCGAGCTTGTAGTAACAGCACGTAGCGTTGGTGTTCGCACTGAACGCGCCGCCGATCCTGCCAAGAAAGAAGCCTGAGAGGAGAGCGAACCAAATGACACTAAAAGCAAGCGAAATCAATGTCGGCGACAGTTTTGAAGAGGTCGTCGTCGAAAACCTCTCGCGGACCCAGATTGTTCAGTACGCAGGGGCATCGGGCGACTACAATCCGGTGCATACCGATGAGTTGTTCACCAGGGAAGTTGCGAAGTATCCGAGCGTTTTCGCCCACGGCATGTTATCGATGGGCATGACAGGCAAGATGCTCACGAACACTGTGGGAGACGGACGGCTCACCAACTTTGGGGTCCGCTTTACCGCTCAGGTCTGGCCGGGCGATACCCTGACGGCTAAAGCAACCGTCACGGAGATCAGAGACGATGGTGGCAACAAGGTCGTCGATCTTGCAGTTTCCACGGTCAATGCCGAAGGTATCGAGGTCGTCAAAGGCAGCGCGTCTGCCCGAATCGACCCCTAAGTGACCCCTAACCTAAGAGCGTTCTTTGGGTTACACCGCTGAAAAATAACCCTGTTAACGAACAGGCTGCCTAAACAGGTCGTTTAGGTCACGAGATCCCGGTGCCTTCGTCATCCGACAGGCACCGGACTCCTGAACTCCGGCGGTGCCAGAATCGTCAGGAGTGAAATTGAAACGACGGCGCGACGCGCCGGGATTCGGTTCAGCCCGCCCCGAACCCGTCATCGACGCTCGCTTTCGCCTTGCCCTCCTTTCGCCCCTTGCCCTCGATGACACGCAGCAATTCACCTTCAGTCAGAATCTGTGGCAGGACAACAGGGGTGACCCCCTGTTCGGGATAAAACACATAAAGCGGTACGCCGCTGCGTCCAAAGCGCGCCAGTTCCTGCGTAATCTGTGGGTCTTCCCGGGTCCAGTCGCCTTTCAGATAACCGATGCCGAGTTGAACAAAGGCCTCGCCTGTCGCTTTGGTATCGATGGCCACAACCTCATTGACCTTGCAGGTGATGCACCATGCAGCCGTAAAGTTGACGAAGACTGGCTGCTCGCGGCGCATCACGTCGAGCTTCGACGGCGTCCATGCGGTCCAGGTCGGCCCTGCTCCAGATCTGGGGTGCCCCTGCTCCATCGTCGCAGCGGTCGCCCCATCCCCCTGCATCCAGAACGGGACGACCAATGCAAGCACAATGGCATCAGCCGCGGCGAATTGGCCAAGAGCACGACCCCATCGGCGACTGCCAAGGTGGCGCAGCATCCAGACCGCAAACGCCAGCAACACCATGCCGCCTCCCGCCGTGATCACGCCGTCCGTACCCATCTGTTGGACAAGGATCCAGACCAGCCAGACGGCCGTTGCGTACATCGGAAACGCGAGGAACTGGCGCAGGGTGTCCATCCACGCACCCGGGCGCGGCAACCGGTCGAGCAGCCAGGGGGCGTGACACAAAAGGACATACGGCACCGCCATGCCAAGCCCCAGCATCGCGAAGACCGCGAGCGCAGCAACGGGGTCCGCCGTCAGTGCGAAGCCCGTTGCTGCCGCCATGAACGGCGCCGTACACGGTGCCGCCACGATCACGGCGAGGACACCGGTCATGAACGAACCGCCAAACCCGGAGCCCGTCCCGCGGCCGGCACCGAGGCCCATGATGCCGTAGCCCACCTCGAACATGCCGGACAGGTTCAAGCCAACGAGAAAGAGCAGATAGGCGATCAGGGTGACGACCACCGGTGATTGCAATTGGAAACCCCAACCGATTTGCGCGCCACCCGCACGCAGCGCGAGCAAAACACCAGCGATCGCGAGGAAACCGAGTATCACCCCTGCCGCGTAGACAAAGCCATGAAGGCGAATGCGACCATCGTTGGCATGCTCCATCAGCGACAGGATCTTGATTGAGAGCACCGGGAAGACACACGGCATCAGATTAAGAACCACACCACCGGCAAACGCGAACAACAGACTGAGCAACAAGCCGACGCCCGTCTGACCGTTCGGCATGTCGAGCCCCGCTCCGGGCCCCTCACCGCGAACCGCTTCGAACTCGTACGCGCTGGTGACGGCACTGTCACCCGCACCGATCGTCACCACCAGGATGCCATCAAAACTGGAAGTGTCGGTGTAGTTGTATCCGGTTGTGAGGCCCACCGAGAGTGTCGAACCGGCGACGCTAAGCGTCTGGTCACTGGGGTACTCGATGATGCCTTCGGCGTACGGAAAGAACTCGACTGCCGAGATGCTCGTCGTGTCAACGCCGGCAAGATCTGCCGATAACGAAACGCCGGTTTCGACCTCACGGACTATCACCGGCACCGGCAGGGGCACGGGCAACCGCCGCCGGGTCTGCGCAAACGTGCTGGCACTGGTCACGTCCAGCAATGGGTCCGTACCCGTGGGAACGACGGGCAGGGTCAACGAAAACGGCGCGTCCTCGGGAATGCAGATGTCGGCGCACACGAGGTACTCAAGGACACCAGCAAGCGTCACCTCGCCGCCAGACAACGTCCCGGGCAGGTCGACCCGCACCGGCAGCATGACCTCATCATGATATGCGAAGTTCATCAGCGGCCCGTAAGGCACGCGTTCAGGATAAGGCCATACAATCTCGCCAGCTCGGAACCCATCCGGCAATTGCCACTTGATGGTGGGCTCCTGACCGGAATCGCCCGGGTTACGCCAATACGTGTGCCAGCCTGGTTCGATCTTCTGGTGAACCCCGAGCCATACAGACGTGCCCGGTTGCAGCGCCCGCACCTCGCTCAGTAGTGTCACCTCGACATGCCGACTAGCGTTACCCTCGGCACCGAGACAGCCGAACGGCGTTGTGCAGAGCAGCAGCAGGGCGACGCCGGCACAGGCGATGCGGCGAGCTGCTGAGCTGATCGAAGGAATGCGCATCATGTCGGCAGGATAGACGGTTCCGTTACGAATGCCACGAATCCATGCGCCAATCAGGCAATCCAGGGGCTCCGGACTGCCCGGAACATTCCGGGCGCTGACCACCCGGCGTGCACGAATCGCGGGTACGCCGTCTCAGGGACGCATGCCCCACGTGACCGGCCCCTTGAGGTCCTCGAGTAACGGCTGCACCCACTCGACCCATTGACACAGCCGGCTTCGCGTCTGCCGCGGATCGATCAGTTCATGCACAGCGAAACTCTCCATCATTGGAAAGGGAGACCGGCCTTCAAGCAGCTTTTGCTCAAGCTCACGACGCTTGGCGTCAGGGTCCGGGGCCGCAGCGATTTCACGATGGTAGGCGACAGCGACCCCGCCTTCGACCGGCAACGCACCGGATTCGAATGATGGCCACGCCAGTCGGTACGTGTTGGGGGCAAAGTGCGCTGCCGAGGCAACGCCGAAGGATTTGTGCACCATGACAGTGGACCAGGGCACCGTGGACTGCACAGCGGCCGCTACGGCACTCATGCCGTACCGGATCGCGGCTGTCTTCTCCGCTTCAGGGCCGATGTAGAAGCCGGGTTCATCCAGAAAATTAACGATCGGAATATGAAAGGTATCGGCCAGTTCCATGAGCCGCTTCGCCTTCTGACTGCCATCCGCCGTCATTGCCCCGGCGTAATGGCGGCAATCATTGGCGATGACCGCCACGACGGCGCCATTCAACCTTGCGAAGCCAATGATCTGTCCAAGTCCGTAAAACGGGGCGATTTCGAAGAAGGAATCTTCATCGACCACGTGCCGGATCAGCGCGCGCATATCAAACGGAATGCGATTGTCGTGCGGAACAATGGAAATGAGTTCCTCGTCCGCCCGCCCGGGATCGTCACTGCAATCCATCCTCGGTGCCAGTTGCCAGACGTTTTGTGGCAGATACGACAGGAACTGGCGCATCTGTGCCATCGCCTCGGCCTCGGTGTCGGCGACGTTGTCGCAGATGCCGCTGCGCGTCTGCACGCGCCAGCCACCAAGTTCTTCCTTGGTGACCGTGACCCCGAGCGCGCGCTCAACGAGAGCCGGACCACCCACCATCACCTGGGACGTGTTCTTGACCATCACCGAAAAGTGGGACGCCACGAGACGCCCTGCCGGAAAACCAGCGACCGGACCCATCGCCCCGGAGACGACCGGAACCTTGTTCATCGCGTCGACAATGATGCGGAATCGAGGCTCTGCGTAAACCGGTGACCCGACGGTCTGCGGTCGCGGCCCGCCAGAACCGGCAACACTGCCGCCACCGCCCTCAAGCATGCGTACCAGCGGAACCTTGAACTGGACCGCCAGTTCCTCGGCATACACACTTTTACGCAGACCTGCGCCGTTGGGAGACCCCCCCTTGAGCGTGAAGTCCTCGCCGCCGACGACAATGCGCCGGCCGTTGACGCCGCCGAAACCGACGACATAGTTAGCCGGGCTAAAGGACTCGATTCTGCCGTCAGGCCCCTTCTCGGCAAATCCGGCACCCTCGCCGTGCTCTTCAAAGCTCCCGCTCTCGACTAATTCGTCGATTCGCTCACGAATTGTCAGGCGGCCCTTCGCATGGTGCAAGGCAATGCCGTCGTCGCCGCCCTGCTCCTTCGAGAGGTCACGTCGCAAATTGATTTCGTGAACATCTTTGTGCCAGCTCATTGGAGCGACTCCGGTCTCGTTGAGGTGACGGGGTTATATCAAATTCACCGGGATCAAGCACAAACTCGGTGAATCTACGTCACATTGTCGACCGCCCCGACTGAACAGAGCGCCAAACATCCTCGTATGGGTGACAAGGGTCCATGGGCGTGGTAGCTTCCGCGCCAATTTAGCACCACTCAAATCAGCGGAAATAATCCGCAGATGCGGCGGATCACCCGCTCTGTCGCCACCCATACATATTCACGGAAACGAAAGGAATGTTTGCACGATGCTGATCGGCGTGACACGCGAACGCGAAGCAAATGAAAACCGGACCGCCATGACACCTGACTCAGCCAAGCGGCTGGTTACCAAAGGCATCGATGTCATGGTTGAGTCTGGCTGCGGCCAACTCGCCGGTTTCCCGGATGAGGCCTATGTCGAGGCGGGTGCCGCTATCGAGCCAGACCGCACCAACGTTCTCGCCGCCGCCGATGTGCTGCTGCGAGTTCGCAAGCCTGATACCGATGACCTCTCGCACATGAAAAAAGGACTGGTACACGTCAGTTACCTTGATCCGTACAAAGAAGGCGACCTCATTCGCGCTTTGCAGGGCGCCGGCATCAGCGCGATCAGTATGGAAATGGTGCCGCGAACAACGCGCGCACAGAAGATGGACGTCTTGAGTTCGCAGGCGAGCCTGGCTGGCTACGTCATGACCCTGCTTGCGGCGACTCGGCTCGACAGCATTCTGCCGATGATGATGACGCCTGCGGGAACCATCAGCCCGGCGCGCGTCTTCGTCATCGGTGCCGGCGTTGCCGGGCTTCAGGCCATTGCCACCGCCAAACGCCTCGGTGCCCGGGTCCAAGCATTCGATACCCGTCCGGTCGTTGCCGAACAGGTGCAGTCTCTCGGTGCCAAGTTCCTGGACATCGATCTCGGCGAGACCGGCGAGACCGAGGATGGGTACGCGCGCGAACTGACACCTGAACAGTTGCAAATGCAGCAGGATCAAATGGCGGCGGCCGTCGCCCAGGCCGACATTGTCATCACCACCGCCCAGGTCTTCGGACGTCCGGCGCCGCGAATCATCACTCGCGAGATGGTGGTTGCAATGCGACCCGGCAGCGTCATCGTCGACATGGCGGTGGACTCTGGCGGCAATGTCGAGGGCTCGGAACCCGACGCCGAGGTGAACGTCAATGGCGTGATCATCGTCGGCGTGGCCAACCTGCCATCGCGCGTCGCGCGCGATGCGAGTCAGATGTACGCATCGAATCTTGAAAACCTGGTTGCGGAGTACTGGGACGAAGAGGCCGGGGAGTTCAGTCTCAACCTCGAGGACGAGATCATCAAAGGTTGTCTCATCACCCACGCGGGCGAGATTGCCAATTCAAACATTAAAGACATTCTGACCTGAGGGGATTGTAGTGGAGGTCGTATTTCTCACATTCATATTGGTTCTGGCCATCTTTCTTGGCTTTGAACTGATCGCCAAGGTCCCGGCAACGCTGCACACACCGCTCATGTCCGGAGCGAATGCCATCTCAGGCATCACCCTGGCCGGCGCATTCATCTCCGCAGGCGCAGCGGACAGTCACATGGCGACGATACTTGGCACTGCCGCCGTCGTGTTCGCCTCGATTAACGTCGTTGGCGGGTATCTAGTCACCGACCGCATGCTGTCGATGTTCAAGAGCAAGTCGAGAGGCTCCCGATGATGCTCGAATTCGTTGCAAACATGGCCTATGTGGTTTCGGCCATCCTCTTTATCTTCGGCCTCAAAATGCTCGGCCATCCCGGCACCGCCCGGCGCGGCAACATGTTGTCGAGTCTGGGGATGCTGATTGCAATTGTCGCCGGCCTGACCCATCACGGCATCGTCACGTATGAGTGGATCCTCGCAGGCATGGTCGTCGGTGGCGTGATCGGTGCGGTCGCCGCGCGACTCATCGCCATGACCCGCATGCCGGAACTCGTCGCCCTCTTTAACGGCTTCGGCGGAACGGCGAGTCTGATGGTCGGATGGGCCACGTTGTACGGCGCTGACCTCTCCACGTTTACGGTTGTCACGGTACTTCTGTCAATTCTGATCGGCGGTGTCACCTTCTCCGGAAGCCTGATTGCATATGCCAAGCTGAGCGAAGTCATCGACGGCAAACCCGTGATTTTCACGGGTCAGCGAGTCTTCAACAGCCTGCTCTTAATCGCGCTCGTCGGGTCGGGCGTCATGCTCACGATGGCACCCGCAGCCGACTCGCCGTGGCTATACGCCGTACTGGGACTGTCGTTGTTGCTCGGCGTAATGGCGGTGATCCCGATCGGTGGCGCCGACATGCCCGTCGTCATTTCCCTCTTGAACAGCTACTCCGGGCTGGCAGCCTGCGCAGCGGGCTTCGCCATCAACAACAACATCCTGATCGTCGCCGGGTCCCTCGTCGGTGCAAGTGGCATGATCCTGACGAACATCATGTGCAAGGCGATGAACCGATCGCTGGCGAACGTGCTCTTCAGTGGCTTCGGCGCTGTCAAGCAGGGCAAGACGATCGAAGGTGAGATCAACCCAATCTCGGCAGATGATGCGTACTATGTGCTCGAGGCGGCTCGTAGTGTCTGCTTCGTCCCGGGTTACGGTATGGCAGTTGCCCAGGCGCAGCACGTGGTCAAGGAACTGGGTGAGTTGCTTGAAGAGAACGACGTGGAAGTCACGTACGCCATCCACCCGGTCGCCGGTCGGATGCCGGGCCACATGAATGTATTGCTCGCAGAAGCTGATGTGCCTTACGAGCAACTCATGGAGATGGATGAGATCAACCCCCGCATTGACCAGGTTGACGTCGCCATCGTTATTGGTGCGAATGACGTGGTTAATCCATCGGCGCGTGATGACCCCGACAGTCCGATCTATGGCATGCCCATCATCAACGTTGACAAGGCGCAGACGGTATTCGTGCTAAAGCGCTCGATGGCGTCAGGCTTCGCGGGCGTCGACAACCCGCTCTTCTTTGGTGAGAACACGCGCATGCTGTTCGGCGATGCCAAAGCGTCGATCAGCCAGGTAATTACGCAGTTCAACTAAAGTCCTGAAACGGCAGTCAGTCCTGGGATGCTCTTTCGTGTCTACGGGTCACGGCACGATTCCACTGCGAGAGGCGCTGCGAGGGGCGCGCCGGCGAGGCACCCAGCCAGGCCCCTTCAACCGGAACTTCACCCCGCGGCCCTTCGATCCACAAGAGCAAGTGCGCGCCTCAGGACGCCTGGGGTACGCCATCATCCGCTTCATCAAGCGCGAGCAGGTGGCGACGATGCTGCTGCAGACGCACCAGAGCGACGAGTGCACCGCCAATCGCCGAAACGACACCGATGATGAGCCTCTCGTCGCCGGCATCCAGAAGGTGCTCGACGCGGGCGTAGATCAGGCCGGAGATCGACCGCGCGAGATTGGCCCATGCCGTGTAGATTGCAAATTGCGTGGCAGCGACACGCTCCCAGCAGACGTTCATATGGATCGCGATGAACGCGATGAACATCGCCTGCCCCAACAGATCTCTGATGACGAGCACCGAAACCGGCACATACCAGCCGAGTGCCGTCACCCACACGCCAGAAGAAGGTCATCAGCATCAAGATCAGGCTGGTCGGCAGGAACATGACCTTCAGTAGATTCCGAATGATAGCCAGCCAATCACTTCGCAGCGCAAGGGACCGCGCCGATGCCTCGCCAGCAGACCAGGGAAACGTGCGCTCGCCGGCCCGCTCACGCACGACGAACACCCAGACCAGAATGACCCCGACGCCGACAGCGAGCAGTACCGCCGCACCTGATAATCCCCAAAGGCTGAGCGCAAACCCCGACAGCGCGGCCGATCCCGAATAGCCCGCAACCTGTCCAAACGCCATAAGGGCGTTGGCCCTGCCCCGCTCACCTTCGGGCAGCACATCGATCGCCATACCGTCAACCGCGACGTCCTGCACCGCGGCGAAGGTATTGACGAGGACGGCTGCAAGGGTTAGCACAAAGAGGTCATCCAGCGGGTCAGTCAACGATGCCATCAGGAGGAGTCCGATCAGCAAGCCGCACTGCGCTGCGATAACCTAGGGGCGACGCCGACCCATCGGCAGGAACGAGAAGCGGTCCATGAAGGGTCCCGCAAACAGCTTGAGGCCCCACGGCAGGGAGGCAATGGACACGAAGGTCGCGATGTCCGCTGCAGTCGCGCCTTCGCCAGCGAGCCAGGCTGGCAGTGCGATGCTGATCAGCCCGATGGGCAATCCCTGCGCGACGTAGAAAAGCGCGAATGAGCCGAATCGCAGGTACCGGCTTTCACCGAGCGTTGTCTTCATGTCCTGACCCTATCAAATGCGATTCAGCGGCGACACCTGCCCACGTGGCGGTGCTGAAAAAGTGCTTTCCTGCACTTTTCACTTTTTCAGGTCGCGTGCCTCAGCCCGCTCGCGACTTTGGCAAGTGTTCGTCAAGCATGTCTATAATCACAGCAAGATCAGGGCAGAGGACTTTGCGATGCGCGACGAAATTACGGCTTTCTCCGCGTCGGCAGCAGACGTTGGTGTCGATGCGGACAAGGTTGCAAGCCTCCTCGACCGGGCGCGTCGTGAGGTTGACGAGGGACTGTTGCCGTGCGCGCAGATTGCACTCGCGCGGCACGGCAAGCTGATCGCATTCGAGACCTTCGGTGAGGCGGACAACGACTCACTCTTCTGCATCTTCTCGGCAACCAAGGCGATCACGTCTGCGGCGGCGTGGCTGCTCATCCAGGACGGCAAACTGAACATTGATGATCGCGTCGTCAGCGTGGTACCAGAGTTCGCTGGCAACGACAAAGGCAACATCACGATCGATCGGCTGTTTACGCACACGGCCGGCTTCCCATCAGCCCCATTTCGGCCAACCGACTGGTTCGACAAGGCGAGACGCTTGCAACGCTTTGCCGACTGGCGCCTGAACTGGCCAGTCGGTGAGAAGTTCGAGTATCACCCGACGTCCAGCATGTGGGTCATTGCCGAACTCATCGAGCGGCTGTCGGGTGACACCTTTGATGGCTTCATCCGCCGCCGCATCGCCGAACCGCTGGGACTGCCAGACCTGTGGGTGGGCTTGCCGGACAGTGAGCACCCGCGTGTGATCGACTGTTCACACACGGGTGACCCGATGACGGCGGAAGACTACGCGCGCCTCGGACTGCCCGTACCACCTGTGACCGAAGTGACGGAAGACGCGATCTTGTCTTTCAATACGCCCGAAGTTCGTCGCGTGCCGATCGCCGGTGGCGGCGGCATCATGTCCGCCGCAGAGATAGCGCTCTTCTATCAGGCGTTGATTACCGGCAGGTCGGCCGCCGGCGATGTCATCTGGACGACGGACACGCTCGATATGGCGCGACAGGTTCGAACCGACGGGTATGTCGACCCCTTGTCTGGCATCCCGGTGAACCGAGGACTCGGCATCGTCATCGCCGGGGATGAGCGACGAAATCTGCGTGGGTTTGGCCACAGCAATACCGCTTCAGCATTCGGCCATGGCGGTGCGGGTGGCCAGATTGCCTGGGGTGATCCCGACACGGGCATCAGCCTTGGCTATTGCACGAGTGCGCATGATCGCAACCCCATGCGCATGGGAAGACGGGGAATCAGTATCTCGAACAAAGCAGCAGATTGCGGCACTGACTGACCGCATCGCCAAATCTGAAAGGATCTGAAGGATCAGGCGGAGAACGACCGTCGCGTACCGGACTTAAGGTCAATGGCACTGGCGACCGCAACAACAAAAACGGGGCTCAAGGCCCCTTTTTTGTGTTTGTGTCATCGTCTTTGCGCAGCAAAGACGCAAACCGCTCCGTGGACGGAACCTACGGCGAAGCGCAGCGTCTACCAGCGTGCCGTCAGGTTCAGAAAGATCCCGTCGAAATCCGCGTCCAGGGCCACTAAGTCTGATCCGCCATCAACAATCAGCTTGCGGTAACCCGCCTCGACACCGAACTCCGGGAAGATGAAGGAGTCTGTCTCCCAGCCGATCTTGGCCGCGTAGTCCGAGACCGAATCGCCCCGAAACGAGAGCGCGTTCACCTCAGCGCCCACGTAGACACCGGAGAACGGCAACCCAACTTTCGCACGGGCGAAGACCATGGGAAGGACCGCATCGATGTCCTGGCGAACACCGTTGACGGCGACCTGACCGTCCATATATCGGCCCGTGAGACCGACGTCCAGATCCATGCCCACATCAACAATCTCGTAGTACAACGTCACATCCGTGTGCGTGAGATCGATGCTGGTGTTTAGCCGCTCACCGGCCGTAAACACGGTACCGCCAAACTCAAAGGAGGTGCTAAGGGAAGCGCTGCCGGAGTCCTTGATATTGGTTCGGCCAATCTTGATGTTCGGCAGGAGTGGTATCGGATGCTCGAAACCCGCGTAGATGTTGATCCCGGTGTCGTCCTGGACATTGAACGAATCGAGGGACAGGTCCGAAATATCCCCGCCAACGTTGCCGTTCCAAATCCCCACACCGACCCTGATCCCTAAAAAGTCCGCAGACGCGCTGCTCGCAAACAGGAGTAGGGCAACCGATGCAATTATACTTTTCTTCATGATTTCTCCAGAATGTTTCGCCCGCCGCCATCATAGGAGAAACAGGCCCGAAAAGTAACGACATTGGCGGCTGCGAAGACTCAGAAATGGTGCGCCGTAGCCCATCGTCAGTAACGGCCCCGCTCGCCAATCTGGCAGGGTGCCGCAACGTGTTTTCAACATTCTTCCATCATGATCGGTCTAGCCGGCGCGTCCCTGGTGCCAGCTAGGACGCCGCGCTCAGCAACCGCCGAATGCCGTAGTAACCCTGCGAGCGCGCATTGTCGATCACGGACTCGACGAACTGCAGCGACACGCCAAGTGCGTTGCCAACCAGGTTAACCCGCACGCGGTCCTCGAACTGAATCTCACAACTCGCATGGGTCATGAGAAATGCAGCTTCCACGATCTGCTGTTTACCCGCCGCGTTGACGTACGCAGCAGCGGTCTGGAGTAAGCCGAAGGCGTCTTCCTTGTCATTTTCGAAACGCCGCACCTGACGTCGCAACGCGTCGTCTGAAAACTCAAAGCCGGTCAGCTTCAGATAGATTTCCTGCGCAACCTCACGATGGTCGTACATTCCGTAACCCAACAGCACGTAGATCAGCACCTGCTGCACCGATTCACACTGGGATGGTTCGTCCAGGTTTTCAGCCGCAAACGAGTTGTTGCAGCTCGTGCAGCTGAGGTAATCGGCCATCTTCTGAATCGGCAATAACCTGAAACCGAAGCACGTGAAGTAGTTGGTTTCCACCACCTTGCTGAACGGCCGGGTAGATCGACAAACGGGACAGGTATGCTCTCCCGAGTAAATCGATTCACTGACGATTCGCTCACCAAACAGAAAAAACATCACTTCCCTCGTGTTGCTTCGCGGCCAAGCCGTGCGAAACAAGATCGAAACCTGGTTTTTTGAGACTAGCAGTGCAGACTGAAGCCGCTATTTACCCGACGCGGCCGGCCCGAAAAGCGCTCGCTCCCCCCATACCAAACAGGCGATGCCGAGCGGACCATGCCAAACGGGCCATGCCGAACCACGAGTTGCGCTCCGGCCCGGATCGTTAGGATTGAATTCTTCTAATAAGTGATCGATTCAGCGAGCGTCACCCAGCGACCATCCTTGACCTGGGACAGCGTTGATTCGCTTACACCCTTATGGTCTCCCGGTCCGAACGACACCTGGTAGCCAAAAATGTCGTTGTAATCCGTGATGCTTTCCATCGCTTTGATGAAGCCGTCACGCGTCAGATCCGGACCGGCGCGCTGCAGCGCTTCAACCATCAAGTCTGCGGCGCGATGGCCCTCCATCGCAGGAATCCCGGGATCATCGCCAAAGCGCTCCTTGTACGCGTCCCACCACGCCCGAAGCGGTGGCGACAGATCGTCGTCGGCATAGCGTTCGGCCATGTGCACAAACGCATAGTAGCCCTCACCGGAGCCGCTCTCCTGGTCAGCAATCACCTGGCCATACGCGGCGTTGTTGCCGACCCAGGTGACCTCCTTCCAACCGAGTTTACGGGATGCCTCAAGCACCAGGATGGTGTCCCGGTGAATAGTCCCCATCAGCACCAGATCGCAGCCCGCATTGCGCAGCCGGATGATAGAGGCGGTGAACTCGCTCTCCGTCTTGCCATGCCCTGAGACTTCAACCACTGACTGGCCCATCACTTTGAGCTGATCCTGCACACCTTCGAGGATCTCCTGGCCATAGTCGGTGTCCTGGTAGATAACGCATGGACGGGTCTTGGCTTCCTTCTCCATGAAGTACTTCACCGCCGCACGCATCTCATCGTAATAGATGCCTCGTTGCGTGAACTTCAGATCGTGGTAAGGCTCGACCATCGAACGCGCACCCGTCAACGGGAACATGTTCGGCACGCCCTGTCGCAGTTGTTCAGTCAGCACCGCATTGTTGGTGGGCGTCCCCAGCGCAAGCACCATGGCAAAGATCTTGTCCCGGTTAATCAGCTTGTTGGACGCCTGAATGGCGCGCGGGATCTGGTACTGGGTGTCTTCAACGACGAAGCGTATCTGCCGCCCATGAATGCCACCGCTGGTGTTGGCATCGTCGAACCGCATGCGTGCGCCGTTCATCGATCCGACCCCCCAGATCGCTACGGCACCAGAGAGGTCCGTATGGGTGCCAAGCGTGATTTCGGTCGGGGAAACACCGCGTTCTGCGACGGTCTGATCTGCGCCCACCGGGACGGCGGCGTCCTCACCCGCTGGCTGGCCACCCCCGCAAGCCGTCAACCCCGCAACCAGACCCACAATTGACGATGTCACCAGAATCCGGCCAACAGATCGCACTCTTGTCATTTTTATTCTCCGCATTGTGTCGGTTTTGCGCCGGGCCGCCCGGCGTGTTTCGTTTCATGTCCTTTTGGGAGCACTGCAATGACCCGCGTCTCAACAAAAGCGCGCCCTTTCAGGCGTGCCCCGGTGTCAGCCACTGTACATGCTCGTGATCAAGTCCGAGTATTTCTCGTTCACGACCGCTCGTTTCAGTTTCATGGTCGGCGTCAGTTCCTCGTCTTCCGGATCCAGCAGCTTGTCGATGAGGCGAAATTTCTTAACCGTCTCCACGCGTGCGAACCGCAAATTGACCGCTTCGATCTCCGCCCACACCAGATCCTGGACCGCCTGGGTGTGGCACAAGCTCGTATAGTTGGTGAACGGTACGTCGTTGTCCTGCGCAAACTTTGTCACGTTCTCCTGATCGATCATGACCAGACAGGTCAGATAGGGCCGCTTGTCACCCACGACAACTGCATCCGAGATGTAAGGCGAGAACTTAAGCTGGTTCTCCATCTCGCTCGGCGTGATGTTCTTGCCACCGGCGGTGATGATGATGTCTTTGATCCGATCAATGATATAGATGAACCCGTCGTCGTCGATGCGACCGACGTCGCCTGTGTACAGCCAGCCCTGACGGATGGTCTCCGCGGTCTTCTGGGGCTGATTCCAGTACCCCTGAATGACACCGGGGCCGCGGATGAGGATCTCGTTTTCATCGGAAAGAACGACATCGACGTCCTCCATCGCCCGGCCGACGCTACCGATCCGCATGGCCTCTGGGGTGCACGCGGTGGCAAGGCCGGTGCACTCAGTTTGCCCGTAGACCTCATACATCGGCTTGCCGATGGCCCAGAACCAGTCGATGAGATCGGGGGCAATGGGCGCGGCAGCCGTCGACAACCAACGGCAGTCCTCGATGCCGAGCATCCGGCGCAAATTGCGCAGCACCAGAAACTCGGCAAGCTTGAACATCACGGCGAGACCCGCTGGCACCGGGTCACCGCGCTTGACGTACATCATGCGGCGTTCGCCCAGCCTGAGCGCGGCCCCATATGCGAAGCGACCGACTGCGGTCGCTTCTTTGAGCTTGATCGCGACCGTACTGAACTGCTTCTCCCAAACCCTCGGCACGGCAAAGTGAATAGTCGGGCCGACCTCCTGCTGATCCTGAGTCGCAGTCTCCAGATCTTCGACCAGGTTGACGACGGAACCGCTCTCGATAACCGCAAACGTGTAGAACATGCGGCCGGCGACGTGCGCGAGCGGCAGGAATCCCAACTGCTCGTCGGTCGGCCGGATCTCATAGCAGCGCTGCAGATTGATCATCATGAACATCATATTGCGCTGTGAGATCATGGCGCCCTTCGGTCGCCCGGTGGTCCCGGACGTATAGGTCAGCACCATCAGATCCTCGGCATCTGCGCTTTGAATCGCGAGATCCCAGGCATCCGGGTGCTCTTCCCCATACGCCGCGCCGAGTTCAAGCAGCGCGGCGAAACTCATTGTGAGGTCGTCATCGAGGTCCCGCAGACCTTCCATGTCGAAAATGATCACCCGCTCAAGCGTCGGCACACGATCGCGCACCTCAAGCACCTTGTCGAGTTGCTCTTCGTCTTCGGCAAAGTAAAAGCGAGTGCCGCTGTCGTTGATGAGGTACTCGACCTGGTTGGCGGCGTCTGTCGGGTAGACGCCATTGGTCACGCCGCCGATGCCGATAATCCCCAGGTCAGCAAACATCCATTCTTTGTTGACCTCAGAGGCGATCGAACAAATGTCTCCCCGAGCAAGGCCAAGCGCCTGAAGTCCGAGGCCGGCCAACATCGCCTGTCTGCCGAAATCGGCCCACGTGTACTCGTTCCAGATGCCGAAATCCTTCTCGCGAAGCGCAACTTTGTCCGGTTGCTCGGTCACCCGCTTCATGAAGATCGAAGACACCGTCGAGCAGTCGTCAATCGTCACCCGCGGCACGGGTTCGGTCAGGTCAACATGATGTCTTGAAGTCACTTTGATGTTCTCTTACCCCGTTCAGTCTTGTCCTGTTGACTCTTGTCCTGTTGAAGGGGGCCGGCGGCTTACCCCCACCTGCCTCTGTGTCAGCGCCAGGTCTTGCGTTGCTTCCACCGGCGGCGACCCCGAACGCCGTCGTCCTTCACGCCAAGGTAGAACTCCTGAATGTCGGTTGCCGCCGACAGTCGTTCGCTGGTGTCCTCCATCACGACCCGCCCTACTTCCATGACATAACCATAATCGGCAATGCTGAGCGCCATCCTGGCGTTTTGCTCAACGAGCAGAACCGTGACCGCCTGCTCTTTGTTCAACTTGACGACAATCTCACTAATCTCGGTCGTAAGACGCGGTGACAGCCCCAGCGACGGCTCGTCGAGCAGCATTAGCCGAGGCCGCAGCATCAACGCCCGGCCGATCGCGAGCATTTGCTGCTGACCGCCCGAAAGAAAACCGGCTTGCTGCCCGCGCCGTTCTGCGAGCGCAGGAAAGTACTCATATACCAGCGCCAGATCCGTGTCGATCGCAGCACGGTCGCGGCGCGTAAACGCCCCCATCTGCAGGTTCTCATGCACGGTCAGGAATGGAAAAACCTCCCGGCCCTCGGGCACGTGACCGATGCCGAGGCGCGCAACCTTGTCCGGGTCCATGGACTGAATGTCCTTGCCGTCAAACGTGACCTTGCCCTTTTGCGGCGCCATTGCCCCGCTGATGGTCTTTAGCACCGTGGTCTTGCCAGCACCATTGGCCCCGAGCAGGGTAACGATCTGGCCCGCTTCAACATTCAAAGACACGCCCCGTATCGCCATCACCGGGCCGTAATAAGTCTCAATGTTAGTGAGGGTGAGCAGCATGGGTCAGTCCCCGAGGTAAGCGCGCAGTACGTCAGGATGACGCTGTATTTCAGCGGGTTCGCCGACGGCAAGCCGCGCCCCATCGGCCAGGGCCATCACCCGGTGTGACGCGCGCGAGACGAGATTCATGTCATGCTCGACCATGATGATGGTAACGCCCAACTCCTGATTGATGTCCTCGATCTGGAAAGACAGATCCTCGGTCTCCTCCGGATTAAGACCAGACGATGG
>Ga0114999_10000933_pt1 | contig 42205 bp, 43 predicted proteins | sample ArcticOcean_MG_C_3_FD_89820 | JGI IMG/M metagenome (GOLD analysis project Ga0114999, IMG submission 89820) | Marine microbial communities from western Arctic Ocean - ArcticOcean_MG_CB8_126 | ecosystem: Environmental > Aquatic > Marine > Oceanic | place: Arctic Ocean: Canada Basin | collected...
CCACGGGTCGTTCGCCGTCACGACGCGGTCGAGCCACCAGCGCTGGGCCTCGACATCGAGCATCTCCGTGCGAGCGTTCGCGTGGCCGATGATGGTGGCGTCCGGGAACTCTTCGTTGCCCCAGCTGTGGTCCCAGTGCGAGTGGGTATCGACCACGTAGCGGATCGGCTTGTCAGTCAGCTTCTTCACGTCGGCGATCAGATCGCGACCGAATGAGGGCACGCGCAGCGAGTCGATCAGCAAGACGCCCTCATCGCCGATGATGATCCCGGCGTTCGTCAGGCCCTCGTGCAGCCGGGCGAACACGCCGTCGGTAAGTTCGATAATCTCGGTGTCGCCAGTCGCCATGGGGAGCCTCCTCGATGGTCGCCTGTACTTGGCGACAGAACGGAGCATACGACGGTGCGCGGCGTGCGGTCCGACTACCACCTCGGCGCAGCGACTGGAGGGTCTCGATGGCTCGTATCTCGAAGACGCTGGCGCTCACGGACGAGCAACTCGACGACCTGATGACGTCGAACTGGAACATGCGGATCGCGACGGTTGGGAGCGGCGGACGGATCAACCTAACACCGATGTGGTTCGGCTGGATGAACGGGAAGATCTACTTCACCGGTCGCGGCCAGAAGATAGTCAACCTCCGCCACCACCCGCAGGCGAACGTGCCCGTCGACAAGAACGAGTGCTTCCCCGAGTTGGTTGGCGCAATGTTCCAGGGGACGGGGCGAGTGCTCGAGGACGCGGCTGACGCGGACCTCAAGGAGGCGCGGACCGTCCTCGGTGCGAAGTACGCGCGCGGGAGTGCGAGCATTCGGCTCCCACTCCCGCGAATGCACCTGTCGGCGCAGGGCCTCGACGGAACGAGGCGCCGGCCAGCGGGGACAACTCGAAGCTCGCGGCTCTGCAGGACGCGCGGCAAGGCCAGCTGCGCTCCAGGATCACCATCGGGATGACTCGGTCACCCACAGCCTACTCGAACTCCGTGAACATCGGTTCATCGGCCTTCTGTGCAGACGATCGATGGTCGGATGGCCGTTCGCCAGCAGGTTATGCACCCAGGTGGGGTGACTGGTCCCCCGCTCGACCCGAAGACCGCCCAGCCGACGGCGCCCAGGTTCCGATAGCGCAGCGGGTTGACCCGGCAAGCACCGGACTTCGCGCCGACGGTGTGGAGCAGCTGTATGCCTGCGCCCTCGAACGGGTCATCGACCTTGCCGGCGTTGGCACGAAATTCAGAGACGATCCCACGGTTCATTTCGTTGACGTCCATGGTCACGAGGCAGCTCCTTTGAAGGGAACCAAATAAATCATTATTTAATTCAAATTCATTAGAACTAGTCATCGCAAGCGCGACTAGCAGGGCTCGATCACAAGCACGGGGATCGTTCGATTCGCTACCTGCGCGTAGCCAGCGAAGGCTGGGATCAGCGCCTTCTGCCGCGTCCAGATCTGATCCCGCTCGGCACCCATTGCCACCCGCGCCCGACCTTCGATCGTTTCGGCGCCGAACTCGATGGTGACCACCGGATCAACGAGGAGGTCGCCGTACCAGCCCGGTTCGGCTACCGAGCCGCCATTCGAGGCGAAAATGGCCCATCCGCTTTCCAATGACTGACAGGTCAGCGGAGTAACGCGGGTTTCCCCTAACGCCGCGTCAGTCGAGTGGAGCAGCAGCACGGGTACCCCGGAAAAATTCCCACCGAGTTTCCCGTCGTTCGCCCGGAATTCCTCGATATACGCGTCGTTCCGTAAGCCGCTCACGCTCGGGGCCGATATCGTCCCGGCCACAGGCTCCAGCAGCGATTGAACGGCACGCATCACCCCGTTGGCCACGTCGTAGGCAAAGCCCGCGTAGGTGATATCGTCGCGCAGCAGCGGCGCGGCCTCAAGGCGGACGAGATCGTCGCGCACCGACTGATCGACATCCTCGAACGGATCGAAATCGATCGCCGACAGATCGACCCGGCGTGCGACGGCGATCGCGTCGCGAATCGCCTCGTTGGTGGTGCCGACGAGGCCACATTCGGTGTGGTGGATGACGGCGACGTAGCGGGTCCCCAGGATGTCGTTCGAGAGGACGAGCGAGCGGATCACGTCGTCGGTCACGCGCCCGCCCGCGTTCCGGAGGATGTGCGCATCGCCGACCTCGAGACCGAACGCCGCGAAGTTGTCGATGCGCGCGTCCATGCAGGTAAGAATCGTGATGTGCCGCGAGGGCACGGCGGTGAGTTCGGTGCCGGGGAAATTCTCGGCAAATCGCGCGTTGGCCTCGAGGAGTTCGTCGAAGAGAGTCACTGGAGCGCCGTTACCACCACAGCTTCTCGCCGACGTCCTCAAGGATGTCAGCGTAGTCGCGGGTCCAAAGGCCGGTGCTGAGGTACTTCCAGCCGCCGTCAGCGAGGAGGACGACGATCTTGCCTCGGTCCATGCGCTCCGCGGCGCGCTGGGCGGCGCGGACGGCGGCGCCGCTGGAGATACCGGCGAAGATGCCGACGCTCTGCGCCAGCTCCTTGGTCATTTTGAAGGAGGTCTCGGAGTCGACGACGATGCGGCCGTCGAGGACCGATTCGTCGAAGACCGGCGGGATGTAGCCCTCCTCGAGACTGCGCAGGCCCTGGACCATGTCGCCCGGATGCGGTGCCGCGGCGATCACGCGGATCGCCGGGTTCTGCTCCTTGAGGTAGCGGCCGGTGCCCGTCAGCGTGCCGCCCGTTCCGAGGCCCGAGACGAACGCATCGAGGTCGGGCAAGTCGGCGATGATCTCTGGACCGGTGGTCGCGTAGTGGGCACCCGGGTTGTGCTCGTTCTCGTACTGGAACGGGCTGAACCACTCCGGGTGCTCAGCGGCGATCTCTTTGGCCATCGCGACGGAGCCGTTAGTCCCGAGGTCGCCCGGTGAATAGATGATCTCGGCGCCGAAGGCCTCGAGCAACTCGACGCGCTCCTGGCTCACGGCGTCCGGCATCACGACCTTGAGGTCGTAGCCACGCAGCGTGGCGATCAGGGCGAGGGCGATGCCGGTATTTCCGGAGGTCGGTTCGAGGATCGTCTGGCCGGGCTGGAGCAAGCCGTCGGCCTCGGCAGCCTCGATCATGAACTTGGCGATGCGGTCCTTCACCGAGCCAGTGGGGTTCTGCCCCTCAAGCTTGGCGAAGATCTGGACAGCGGGATTCGGAGAGAGCTTGCTGATCTCCACGAGCGGCGTATTGCCGACCAGGTCGAGCACACTGTCATACCGCACGATGCCGCCCTCCCTAGTGTTGTCGATCAGCGGACCCGGAGTCGGACCTCGGAAACTCGAACCCTGGCTAGCAGCCGCCAGCCAACGCGGGCAGGAACGAGATCGTGTCGCCCTCAGAGACGGCAGTGTCCTTGCCTCCGAGGTAGCGGATGTCCTCGTCGTTGAGGTAGATGTTGACGAAACGATGAAGTTCACCCTTGTCGTCGGCGATCTGCCCTCGGAAGCCAGGGTACTGGCCCTCGATATTCTCGATCAGTTCGGCGACGGTCGCGCCTTCGGCGTCGAACTCGCGCTGACCATCGACAACCCTCTGGATCACCGAGGTGACTTGCACCTTCACTGCCATCGTCATCGTTCCTTCCATTCTCGCGTCGCGGTTCCGCCCTCGTTCGGTGCGGACCCGGCGCGCTCTTCGTCATTCAAAAAACCGGCGGTAAAGGTCATCTAACCGCCGCCCTCGGTCATTCGCCCGAGGTCTCGTGTGCTGCGCCCGTCGGCGGAGCCGCCTAGCTCGATGCTCCGGCGGGCGCGGGCGCGGGCGCGGGAATTTCCAGCGGCGGCGAACCGCAGAAGGCGTCGTAGTCGATGAGCTCAGTGACGGTCGGATTGTCGCCGCAAAGCGGGCAACTCGGATCGCGGCGTAACTTCATCTCGCGGAACTGCATCGAGAGCGCATCGATCAGCAGCAGACGGTTCACCATCGGCTCGCCGATATCGAGGATCTGCTTGAAGACCTCGGTCGCCTGCATCGAACCGACGATGCCGGTAATCGCGCCGAGCACGCCGGCCTCCGCACACGACGGCACGAGGCCGGGGGGCGGGGGGTCCGGGTAGAGACAGCGGTAGCAGCCCATGCCGGGCTTGTAGACCGTGAGCTGGCCGTCGAACAGCAGGATCGCCCCGTCCACGAGAGTCTTGCCCGCGAAGTAGCTGGCGTCGTTCACGAGGTAACGCGTCGCGAAGTTGTCCGCGCCGTTCACGATGATGTCGTAGTTGGGGATGATGTCCATCGCGTTGTCGGACGTGATCGGCATCGGGTGCTCGACAACCGTGACGTTCGGGTTGTAGGCGAACAACGATTCCTTGGCCGACTGGAGCTTCGGCTTATCGATGTCCTGCGTCTGGTGGAGGATCTGACGCTGGAGGTTCGAGAGGTCAACCACGTCGAACTCGGTGATCCCGATCGTGCCCACGCCCGCGAGCGCGAGGTAGAGGGCCACGGGCCCACCGAGGCCACCCGCGCCGACAACCAGCACCTTGGCGTCGCGTAGCTTGCGCTGACCCTCGGAACCGACCTGCGGCATGATGATGTGCCTGGAGTAGCGCATCACCTCGTCTGGGGTAAGCGCACCGGTTGCGGGTCCGGATTCGTTACTGGTCCCGTTGTCGTCAGCCACGGGGGCACCTCCTGCTAGCGCTGGAATGACTGCGACCTGATCGCCGTCGGACACCTCGGTGGCCGTCCCGTTCAGGTCGTGAATCTCCTGGTTGTTCACGTAGATGTTGATGTGCCGCGGGATCTGACGGTCTTCGTCGAAGACCAACTCCACGAAGCCCGGATACAACGCCTCGAGCGAGTCGAGCACCTCGGCGACGTTCGATCCCTCCACGTCCACATAGTCGCGGTCCGCGGTGAGACGCCGTAGCGTGGACGGGATGTAGACGCTGATGGGCATTTGGGGAGTCTCCGCACGGCAGCGGTGTACGCGATGTGCTGGCTGTCACATCGAGGGCGAGGCTACCGGTCGCGTCCTTTCCGTGCTGTCGTCTGTCGCTAATCAACGTTTAGAGATCGATGCTCAAGTATCGCTCACCGGTGTCGCAGAGCATCGTGACGACGCGCTTGCCCGGTCCAAGTTGCTTCGCGACTTCGATCGACGCCCAGACATTCGCACCAGCAGAGATCCCGACGAGCAGCCCCTCCTCGCGAGCAAGGCGCCCGGTCATCTCGTACGCGTCCTCGTCGGCGACGCTGATCACTTCGTCATAAATATCGGTGTCGAGCACCCCTGGCACGAATGATGCGCCGATCCCCTGGATGCCGTGCAGCCCGGCACGGCCGCCCTGAAGCACGGGCGCGCGACCCGGTTCGACTGCGACCACGCGGAGATCGATCTCGGTCTCGCGAAGGACTTCGCCCACGCCGGTGATCGTGCCACCGGTGCCAACACCCGCAACGAAGGCGTCCAGTTCGCCGCCCGTCGCCTCAAGGATCTCGGGGCCGGTCGTGCGACGGTGGACCTCCGGGTTCGCCGGGTTCTCGAACTGCTGCGGCATGAAGTAGCCGTGCTCCTCGACGAGCTGCTGGGCGGCGAAGATCGCGCCCGTCATGCCCTCGATCGCCGGTGTCAGCACGAGGTCCGCACCGAACCGCTCGAGGAGGCGGCGACGCTCGACCGACATATCGTCGGGCATCGTGAGCGTGAGCCGGTATCCGAGGGCCGCGCACGCCATCGCCAGGCCGATGCCGGTGTTGCCGGATGTCGGCTCGACGAGCGCGTCACCCGGTTTGATGCGACCGCTCTGCTCGGCGGCCTCGATCATCGACTTCGCGATCCGGTCTTTGACCGAGCCACCGGGGTTGAAGACTTCGAACTTCCCAAGGACCTCCGCGGCACCATCGGGAACCACGCGGTTGAGACGCACCAGCGGCGTGTTCGCGACGAGATCGAGCACGCTGTCCGCGATGAGCGGCGTCGCGTGCGTGGGCACGCCGGTATCCGAGATCTGCGCTTCGATCGTCATCTCGACTGTGGTCCCGGTTCTAGATGCTGTACATGGCGGCAGGCTGCCGCTCGTGTCCGCGTTCGTGCTCGACGAGGTCGGCGACCGTGATGTGCTCAAGTCGATCGCGCATCACCGAGTAGATGCCTTGCCAGACCCACTGCTGTCCGCAGAGCGCGCCAGCTTCCGAGCCAGGGGCCTCGTTCACGCACTCGATCGGCGCGAGTGAGCCCTCGAGACTTTCGAGGACCTCGAGCAGGGTGATGTCGGCAGGCGCCTTCGTTAGCTCGTGCCCGCCGCCGGGGCCGCGGGTGCTGCGCAGGTAGCCGGCGCGTCGGAGCTGAGCGAGCAGGTGATCGAGGTAGGACTCCGGGATTTTGCGCCGCCGAGCGATCTCCGCACGCTGCACCGGACCCTCGCCGGTGTGCTTGGCGAGGTCGATCAGGGCGCGCACGCCGTAGTCGCCTTTGGTGCTGAGCAACATGCTGAATCCGTCGTCTGCCGGAGTGTCGGGGGTCGTGAATAATTCACGACTAGTTCGGTCAAGATTGTAGCACGACCAATGCTGGGACAGCGCATCGATCGAGCGTTGCGCCATTGACACCCAATGCCTCGAAACACAGGATGAGCCGAACCGCGAAGGCGGCTGAGCGCGCGCCTCGTCACATCAACAGGAGACCAACCATGGACTGGAACGACTCACACGATCAGGCAGCGTTCCGGTCCGAGGTGCGCGCACTGATCGACAGCGGCCTGCCCGAGGGCTACGACAGCGGCGGCGACTGGGTCTCGGACCGCAAGTCGGAGGACGCCGAACGCCGCGCCCGCGCTAAAGCCTGGCAGCAGGCGCTCGCCGACAAGGGCTGGGTTGCACCGCACTGGCCGAAGGAATACGGCGGCGCGGGCCTGTCACCCCTCGAACAGTTCATTTTCAAGCAGGAGATGACCGAGGCCGGCGCGCCGGCCGTCGGTGGTCAGGGCGTGAGCCAGCTCGGGCCGACGATCATCGTCCACGGCACGGACGAGCAGAAGGCGGAGCACCTCCCGAAGATCCTCTCGGGTGAAGTGAACTGGCAGCAGGGCTATTCGGAGCCCGGGTCCGGATCCGATCTCGCATCGCTCCAGACGAGGGCAGTCCGCGACGGCGACGACTTCGTCGTGAACGGCCAGAAGATCTGGACCAGCAGCGCTGAGTACGCCGACTGGCTTTATGTCCTAGGCCGCACCGACCCTGAGGCGCCCAAGCACCGCGGCATCTCATTCCTGCTGATGAACATGGACACGCCCGGCATCTCGATCCGTCCGCTGATCGACATGGCGGGCTTCCGCACCTTCAACGAGACGTTCTTCGAGGACGTGCGAGTCCCGGCCTCGAACGTCGTCGGCGAGCTGAACCGCGGCTGGTACGTGGGCGCCACGCTGCTCGACTTCGAGCGTTCCAACATCACCGGTGCGATCACCAGCCGGAAGACGATCCAGCGCCTGCTGGACTACGTGCACACCGAGGAGGGCGACGACCGATCCCGGCTCAATGAGTCGATCGAGCTGCGACACCAGATCGCGGATCGCTACGTCGAGACCGAGGTGCAGTTCAACTTCAGCTTCCGCATTATCTCGATGCAGGCGGGCGGCCAGATTCCGAACTACGAGGCGTCGACCTCCAAGCTGTTCAACTCCGAGCTAACGCAGAAGCTGGCGCGCACGGGCACCCAGGTGCTCGGGATGTACGCGCAGTTTTGGGGCAGCGACGACAGCGTGCGAAACACGTACGACGACCCGGTCAACCCGTACGCACCGATGAAGGGGCTGTTCACGCGCTCCTACGTGCGCTCCGTGCCCTCGACGATTGCCGCGGGCACCTCGGAGATTCAGCGCAACATCATCGCGACACGCGGACTCGGACTGCCGAGGGGTTAGGCACTGGCCGAGGACACCTGACGAAGGGACGCCAGTGGCGCCCACTCTCTTTGTGCATGAGTGGACATACACGGGCATTCCCACTCACAACCTCGGACCTGCTCGCTGATACGGTCGTGAGACGCTTCCCGACCACACCAAGGCGGCCACTCGCATGCCGATCAGTACCGACAACCAACTCACCCTTCCGGACGGCCGCCGACTCGGTTACGCCTCGTACGGGCCGGACAATGGCTGGCCGGTGCTCTTCTTCCACGGCATTCCCGGGTCGCGACACTCCTCGCACTCCGCTGGCCTCGTTGGGCAAACGCACAACGCTCGGCTGATCGCCTTCGACCGACCCGGCTACGGGCTATCCGATTCGCTCAAGGGTCGACAGATCCACGACTGGCCCGAGGATGTCGAGGCCGCCCTCGATGTGCTAGGGATCGATCGGTTCTCGCTGTTCGGCTATTCGGGCGGCGGGCCGTTCGCGCTCGCGACGGCTGTTGCGATGCCGAAGCGAGTGGCGTCGCTGACCAACGTCAGCGCGATGGGGCCACTCGATACGCCCGAGGCCGAGGCGCGGCTCAGCCACCGCCAGCAGTTCGAGCGTTTCGTCTGCGCGCGGATTACGCCGATCCTGCGCTTCAAGACCTGGCAGGCCGCGCAGAGCATCCGCGCAGACGTGGGCGACTACCTCGCGAGCCGCGCGCGTGCGGCACCGGAGGAAGATCGGCTACAGATCGAGCGGCCGGCGATCAACGCGGTGATGCGGCAGGACTTGCTCGCCTCGGTGGAACGCGGCGGCGGAACGCTGGCGCACGAGCTGAGCCTGATGGCGCGGAGCTGGGAATTCGACCTGACGAAGGTGCGCGCGCCGATGCAACTCTGGCACGGCACGGCGGACGACATCGTGCCGCTGTGGGTCGCGGAGTCAGTGGCCAAACGATTGCCGCACGCCAAGACCCGATACCTGTCGGGCCTCGGTCATCTGCTGCTGCTCAGCCACATGAACGACATCATCGAGCAGCTACTCGATACCCGGAGCGAAGCACCGAGCCCCGCTGAGCCTTCGAGTCCGGCCGAACCCGCTGCAGCGGCGGGCGCGGACTAGAACGGTTGGAGCCTTAGGCTCCGCCTGCCACCGCGGGAACGATCGAGACCTCGTCGCCCGCCTTGAGGGTGGTCTCGAGGCCCTGCATGAAGCGGATGTCCTCGCCGTTGACGAAGAGGTTGACGAAGCGACGGAGTTCGCCGCCCTCGTCGACCAGGCGCTCACGCATGCCGGGGTAGGCGCCCTCGAGCTCCTCGACCAGCGCGGTGAGCGACGCACTCTCGGCGTCGTACTCGGCGACGTCGCCAGTGAGGTTGCGGAGCGGTGTCGGAATTTTCACGGTCACGGCCATCGGAGTGCCGTCCTTTCTTCTGTCTTGAGGCCGAGCGCCACGAGACGGCCGGCGATCGGGAATCCTAGCCCTCGACAACGTCGCCGAGGGTTGCCTCATCGACTCGGGCGTCCTGTGCGCGCGCCCAGATCAGGCTCTTTTCGATTTCTTCTTCAGTGCCCTCTATCTCGAGGATTACCCACCCGGTGGTCTGACCGACGTCGGCCATGCGAATGTTGGTGATCACGCTGAACTCGTGACCGAGCTCGTAGATCAGGGGGCGCTTCACTTCGTCACCCGAGAAGGTGAGCCGAACGTGCCTGGCGGCCATGTTGTTATCCTCGAGTTCGCTAGACGCCGACGGCGACTGGTGCAACATCGCGCGCGGCAAGGGCAGCGTCGAATTTTTCGAGGCGCGCCGGGATGCGGAGCGGAGCGGAAACCTTGTCGGCGACCGCCTCGATGGTCTTGAGGCCACCGCCGGTGATCACCACCACGGTCTCCTCGTCACGGCTGATCTTACCGCTGGCGACGAGCTTCCGCAGCGCCGCGACGGTCACGCCACCGGCGGTCTCGGCGAAGATGCCCTCGGTCTTGGCGAGCAGCTTGATGCCCTCGACGATCTCGACGTCGGTGACCATCGCGGCGGCGCCGCCGGTCTCCTCCATCGTCTTCAGTGCGTAGTAGCCGTCGGCGGGGTTCCCGATCGCGAGCGACCGCGCGATCGTGTTCGGCTTCTGCGGCACGAAGTTGAGCGTGCCAGCCTCATAGGCGGTCGCGATCGGCGAACAGCCTTCCGCCTGGGCGCCGGACATGCGGGTCGTGGGTTCCTCGATCAGTCCGATTTTGTGGAACTCCTGGAGGCCCTTCCAGATCTTGGTATAGAGCGACCCCGAAGCCATCGGCGAGACGATGTGATCCGGCGCCCGCCAGCCGAGCTGTTCCGCGATCTCAAAGCCGATAGTCCTCGAACCTTCCGCGTAGTACGGACGCACGTTGATATTGACGAACGCCCACGGTCGGTTCGCCGCGATCTCGGTGCAGAGACGGTTCACGTCGTCGTAGGACCCCTCGATCATCACGAGGGTCGGGTCGTAGATCCCGCTGCCGACGACCTTGCCCTGTTCCAGGTCGTCCGGGATGAAGACGAAGCAGTCCATACCCGCCGCAGCCGAGTGCGCGGCGACCGAGTTCGCGAGGTTGCCTGTGCTGGCACAGGCCATCGCTTCGAACCCGAATTGACGCGCGCGGGCGATCGCGACGCTGACAACGCGGTCCTTAAAGGACCAAGTGGGGTTCACGGTGTCGTTCTTCACCCAGAGAGTGTCGAGCCCCACCGCCTCGGCAAGGCAATCAGCCTTGATCAGCGGGGTGAAGCCAGTGCCGATGTCGACCTTGTAGTCGACATCGCAGGGCAGAAGGTTCGCGTAGCGCCAGAGCGTGGGCGGCCCGGCCTCGATGCTCTCGCGCGTGGTGTTCGCGGCGATCGCCTCGTAGTCGTACGCGACCTCGAGCGGACCGAAGCAGAACTCGCAGGAGAAGATCGGGTCGAGCGGATACTCCCGAGCACACTCGCGACAACGCAATGCATAGCTGTAGGACATGAGTCAGTTCCTTGGAGCGACGCGCCGAACCACCCGAGGGCAGGTGCGCATGGTCGATGGGGTTGGGTGGGTGCAGCACAAGCACGCTGCTGGGGCAGATGCGCCCGATCCGCACGGCCTCGGCCGTGCGGATCGGGCTAGCGCATCACCATCACGCCCGAGGGACGCTGGAAACGGGAGATCCTGAGTGGGGTCATGAGGTACGCCTTCCGCTCATCATCATCGCCGGATTCCCCGACGAGCCGGACTTGGCACCGTGTCGACCCGGGCGAGGGGCCACTGGTTGCCGCGGCGTCACAGGGTCGAGCCCTCAACCGCTCTTGATGAACTCCCGCCGTAGCGGAACCGTGCCTATCGAGGCTAGAAGTGACCTCGATGGCTGTCAATCGGGTGTCGGCGCTACCCCGCCGCGCGCACCGCATCGAGGTCGATCGGCGCGCTGGCCACCACCTCGCCAGCGACAGCGATCACCGGCACGAGGTCGTTGAACCGCTCAAGCAGTTCCAGGTCAAGATCGACATCAACCGGCTCGACCTTGAAGCCGAGTTCACGCGCGACGGCCTCGAGGCCCGACGCAACTTCCTCACAGAGGTGACAGACGACGCGGGTGTAGAACACGACCGCGGCGGTCACCGTCGCCCGTTCAGGTCACGCGTGCGGTCGGCACGGCGGACTCAACGACCGGGATGCGCCCCGGGGGGGGGATTGGCTCGGGACGTTCCTCGTCAGGGCCCTGGCGCAACCAGTAGATGGCGATCGGCATCACGATGAGCCAGGTGACAACGGCGAGGATCTGTGGGGCCACCAAATCGAAGATCAACGGATCGGAGTCGACCCTGACGTAAGTGAAGACGAATCGCGTCGCCGCATAGGCTCCAGCAGCAATCATGAACGTTACGCCGGAGTACCGATACATCCATCGGAAGAACACGGGCACCAGGACGACAGTGACCGCCAACAGCACAATCATCTCGTATGTAGTCGCCGGATGGACTGCACCTTGAACGAATTGATGGCCATACCCCTGCGATTCCATGTCGGTGTATATCACTCCCCACGGGAGGTCTGTGTGCGTCGCTAGGTGCTCTCCGTTGATGAGGTCGCCGATTCGGCCGATCCCCAGCCCTGGGAGCATCCCGAAGGCCGCTACGTCAAGGCTGCCGCGAACGTCGTATCCTCGCCAGACCGCGAAGGCGGCGGCACAGAGGACCCCCGTAATCAGGGAGCCCCAGACAGAGATGCCGCCTTCCGCAATCGCGATGATCTGCCCGAGGCTTCCCCCAGCAACGTCCCAGTTCTCTATCACATAGAGGCCGCGCGCACCGACGATCCCAGCAGGTACCGCGATCAATGCGAGCGTGTAGAGGTCGTCTTCGTCGACTTCGGTCGCGCGGGCGAGCTTCATCGCGATCTGAACGCCGATCAGGATGCCAACCGCGGCGAACAACCCGTGCCAGGTCAGCAGGAACCCACCGACGGTGGTGATGTTCGGACCCCACGGTATCTCGATCGTGAGCATTGGGGTCACGCGGCTTGGGCTTCCGTTAGCTGTCGAGAGGTGTTGAGCACCATCAATGCTACGACGCACCCTGAGCCCGAGGTAGTAGCACGGCTCACCCGGTCTACGACGCCTCGGTGGTCGGAGCGAACAGCCGCCCATACAGCGCGCGCACCTCGGACGGTGGCAGGCCTGCTCCGAGGAACGACTCGTCGATCCGAACCTCTGCGTGGAGGTGCAGCGCAAGGCCGGGATCGGTGATCGACTCGGGCGTGCCAGAGTCCCCGACCCCACCGATCGCATCGTCGCGCCGAACGAAGACACCCACGGCGGCCGCGGGATCGATGCTGTCGAGGTGGCAGTACCTCGTGACCACGCCGTTGCCGTGATCGATCCAGATCTGCCGACCACGATAGATGTCAAGCGCTTCCGGATCCGTGAACCCTTGAGCCTCCATGCGAGCGGTGAGCACGGCAACGACCTGCGGACTGATGTCGCGGTAGTCGTGCATCGCCCGCACGATCACGCCGTCGAACATGGCGCGCACCGGGAGCCCTCGCACGATCTCCGTGCAGACGTCGCCATGATAGAAGTCGACACCCTCGTGGAAGCCGTTGCGGTACACACGCGGTGCATTCGGCATCACCTCGTCACGCGACGGGAGGCACGCGCCCTCGTGGGGAAAGACGAAACCGGTCGGGTCGCCCGGATCGAGGTCGCTGATCGGCGGCGCTGGGTTGAACGGCACAGGGACCAGCGTCGGCTCCAGCCCTGCCGCCTGAGCGCCGGGTGTCCCGGACCGCGGGGGCAGTGGCGTGCCCTCCACGAGGATCGTCGCGGGCAAGTCGTCAGATCGGAGGCATGCCGAACCGAGGAGCGCGAGCGGCGTAGATCCGACGAGTGCGAGTGCACGACGGCGAGACAGCCGACGGGAAACGGGAGACGTATGTGAAGCGCTAGACGCGCGGGGCGAGGGCAGCACAACAATCCTTCACACCCCGCCTCAGCCATTATCGAGGGTCCGCGCACGTCGGTCGACTGAAGGCTAGCCCTCGGCGGACCGTTCGCGCGCGATCGCGGCAGCCGCATCGTGCGCGCGGTTCGCGTAGGGGGCTTCCAGCGACGGTAGTTCAACCGGCCGGCCGAGACGATGCGTGAGCGCGGCGGCCAGCAGGTGCTCGAGCAGCTTCGGGTTCTTCGGCAGCACTGATCCGTGGAGGTAGGTTCCGATCGCCTGGCGGTAGATCGCACCCTCGGAGCCGTCGGCGGCATTGTTGCCTCGGCCGTTCAACACCCGGCCGAACGGTCGCGCCGCCGGGCCGAGGTAGGTGCGACCGGCGTGGTTCTCGAAGCCAACGACCTCGCCGACCTCGGGAAGTTCGCTGGCGATCAGGATGTCGCCGACGGCGCGCGGGCCGCGCGGCCCGGGGGCGACCGTCGTGACATCGAAGACGGCGGCGCCGGGCAAGATCGCGCCGTGCTTGTCGCGATACCAGCGGCCAAAGAGCTGGAAGCCACCGCAGACTGCGAGCATCGCGGTGTCATCCTCGGCCCAGGCGCGGAGCGTATCGCCGCGGCCGGAGAGCTCCTCGGCAATGCGCTGCTGCTCCCGGTCCTGGCCGCCACCGATCAGCACGAGGTCGGCTTCCTCGGGCAGTGGATCGTCGAGGCTGACATCGAACTCGTCGAGGCCAATCCCATGTTCGGCCGCGCGCGAGCGGATCGCGATCAGGTTGCCGCGGTCGGCGTAGACGTTCATCACGTCGGGATAGAGCGAGACGACTCGCAGCGGGGGAAACGGACTGGCAGCGGTCATCCGGTTGCCTCCCAGTACGAGGCAACTCCAGCGCGGCGGGCGAGCGCCTCGCGCACGTCGAGCATCGCCGTGTAGGTCGCGACGACGTCGAGGCGGTGACCCGGCTGTACCGCATCCAACGCAGCGTCGAGCGCGGTCTCGGTGTCGAGCACTACCGCCCGAGGTTCGATGCCCGCCAGCCGCCAACGCAGCGCGAAGTCATCGGCGCGGTCGCCGGACGCGGTCACCTCGGGACGACGCGGGGCGAGCATTTCGAGGTCGGCATCGTAGATCCAGGAGACATCGCGCCCGTCCTGAATGCCGTCGTTCAGCATCGCCAGCACCGCGACGGGGCCTTCGGACGCAGCGAGGGTGCGGATTACCTCGTTGAGTCCCGCCGGGTTCTTCGCCAGCAGTACGCGCACAGTCTTGTCGCCCAGAGAGAAGCGCTCTTGACGCCCGAACGGGGCGCCCGCGCTGCTCAGCGCCCGGGCGATCACCTCGGGCGCAACGCCGAGCGCGTGGGCGGAGGCGGCAGCCGCGAGGGCGTTGTAGACGGTGTAGAGACCGGACAGCGGGAACTCGACCGCGACCTCGGTGCCGCCGATCGCGAACGTCGCGAGCGAGCGGTCGGTCTCGAGGATCACGCTGCGCGCGCTGACGTCAAGCGTCGGTCGGCTGCGGCCACAACAGTCGCAGTGCCAGATGCCGACGTGGCCCATGTAGATCGCGTCGTAGCGATAGCGCGTGCCGTTTGGGCAGAACCGGGCGTCGCTCGCGTGTGGAGCGGAGTGCAGTGCGACCTCGGGATCGTCAACTCCGAACGTCGTGACCGTGCGGGGCGAGCCCTCGCCGAGGAGTGCGATGTTCGGATCGTCGGCGTTGAGCACGAGTTGTGTCGTGAATGCTCCTACGTCGCCGGGCGCTGTGTCCGGCGAACCCGCAGCGAGCATCGAGTGCCACCCGATCGCGACGGAGTCGACCTCGCCGTAGCGATCGAGCTGATCGCGGAACAGGTTGAGGAAAATCGCCAGCCTCGGGCGGAGTTCCCGGAACAGCGGCGGGAGTGCCGCCTCATCGACCTCGAAGACGCCGATGCGCTGATCGCGGTCATCGAGGCCTCCCGCCGGCCCGGCTTCGGCCACGAGCGCAGCGATCAGGCCACGCTCCATGTTCGAACCGGCGTGGTTCGTCAGCGGATCGAGGCCAGCCTCGCGCAGGATCGCCGCGAGTAGGTGGGCGGTCGTGGTCTTCCCGTTCGTGCCGGTGACGGTCACGAGGCCGTGCGGGAAGCCGGTGGCGACCTCCTCGAGAAGGTCAGGGGCGATCGCCCCAGCGACCAGCCCCGGTAGCGCAGTGCCACCGCCGCGTCGCAGCAGCCGGGTTGCGGTGCCCGCGCCACGCCCGGCGATCAGGGCGGCGCGCGATCGCCAAGAGGGGGTCAGCGGGAGCCTCGCATACGCCCATTATCACACGCGAGGCCCTCGATCGCTCGGAGACGCTGGCGCCTCGGGGTCGCCGCTAAATGGCGCCGCAAAGGAAACCGTAGGAACGCTCCCCGCTGTTGACCACCGCCCATAACTCGTCCTCAGTGGCGCCGTACTCGAAATCGAGCGTGACCCGCCACACTCCGCGGTCAAGATCACCGAGGTGATCGCGTTGCCGTACTCCGAGGTGATCTTGACGGCGGTGTCGGGGATCCCGTTGCCGATGAACTTGGTGAGGACATCCGTATCCTTTGAGCCCTCGCCGCCAACTTTCTCAATCCACTCCACCGTGCAGATGCCGTACTTGGTACGCGCGGTGAAGTCGTAGACCGGGTCCTTCACGGGGGGCTTGTCAGCGTACTCTTCGACCGGCTTCGGCTTTTTGTGTTCTTCCTTCGGCAGAACGTACACATAGGGCTTCGGCTTCTCGTAGCTGACGACGACTTCCTTCTCGTGGGAGTTGCCGTGGTCGTCGGTGGCCTTGATCACCGCATCGGCATCGCCCTCGATGAGGGCGATGCCGATACTCCAGCGGCCGTTCTCGGCCGCGACCGTCTCGATCCCACCGGCGCTGACGATCGCGCCCGGCTCCGTGATGCCTTCAAAGGCGAAGCGGCCCGGGTAGCGTCACGTCGAGGACCGCGGCTGAGGTCTCGGCACCGTCCGACACCAGCGACGGTATCGAGCTGTGCAACGGTGTCCGCATCGCCCTCAGATGGCCCGCCCTCGACGTCGGAGCTGCTTGCCGCGGAGCAAGCAGCTCCGAGGAGCAGCGCGACGCCAGCGACAGCGGTGATCGCAATCATTCGAGGTCTGCGCGCGCGGCGCAGGGTGGTGGTGGGCACGGAGGGATCCCTTCGGTAGACCGGCTGCCGTGACCACCAGCAGCGGCTTCAAGCCTGCGTCTTTGCGCCCCCACCTTTCGGTAGGTTTGCCGTTCTCGGTGGACCGAGCGCGCGCCTGAATCCCGCCAGGCATGAGCGATCAGTGGTACGACCTGATCCTCGACAAACGCGGAGTACGGAAACCCCTAGCGAAGGAGCGTCACCGGCGTCGGGCAGGCGCGCGGTCGTTACTAAAGGTGGGCGTGATCGTTGATCGCGCCCAGGCTGGGCGGGTCGGTGCCCTCGATAGTGGTGAAGCTCGTGTTTTCGATGCTGAATCGAGGCATCCGTACAGGCGCGAGCCCAATGATTTCGCTCAAGACCGCGAGAATCGTCCCGGCGTGGGCGACGACGAGTACGCGTTCCTCGCGGTGACGGTCGTGGAGCTCACGGAACACCGGGGCGACGCGAGCGAGGAAGGTATGGTGGGTCTCCTCCTTCGGGATCAGGCCCTGACCGCGCGGCACACCCGCGCCAAACCGTTCGGCGATCTGCTCGCGTGTCAGGCCCTCGGCGTCGCCCCAGGAGCGTTCGCGCAGCGCGGGATGTTCGATCACCTCGAGGCCCGCGAGCTCCGCGATGAAGCTGGCCGTCTCCGACGCGCGGCTGAGGTCGCTAGCGTAGATCGCGTCGATCTGGGTGCCAGCGAGGCGACGCGCCGCGGCGCGTGCCTGGTCGCGTCCGGCCTCGGTCAGCGGGTAGTCCCGCGCGCCGCCGATCACGCCAGCGGCATTGCTCTCAGCCTGGCCGTGTCGGATCAAGACCAACGTCATGCCGCCCTCGTCGCTAGCAGCGCTCCCAGCGCGTCTGCTCGTCGTCAAACCGCTTCACGCGCCCGTCGGCGAGCAGGACCACGAGGTGGGAAAGCGTTTCACCGAGGGCGCTGCGCTTCTGCCAGATGTTGAACTCCTCGAACGGTCGGGTGTTCCAGTGCACCCGACCGGAGACCTCGCTCGCCGTTGCAGCGCCGTCGCCGATGCCGATGAGCACCTCCTCCAGGCGGTCGCGGTGGTGCTCGATCAGCTCGTTCGCGCGCCCCGGCAGGTCCTCGATGTTCCACTCGTGCGCGGGCAGCCCGCAGCGCGTATCGAAGCGGGCGGTCTTTGCGAGCGAGTCCATGTATTCCGCCAGCGGCGAGCGCCCCGTCTCCTCGTCGTCGATGTGCATCGACACGTTCGGAGTGATGCGTGGCAGCACGTGGTCGCCGGTCAGCATCAGCTTGTGGTTGGGCTCGTAGGCGCAAAGATGTCCGGGCGTGTGCCCGGGGGTCCACACGGCCTCGAGGACCCAGTCTCCGAACTCCAGCGTTTCGCCGTCCTGCAGCATTTGGTCCGGCTCGATGTCCATGCGGAAGTCGCGACGCCAGTTGCGCTCGGTGTGGCCACCACCCTTGCGCGCCCGCCCGATCACTCCGCCGAGCCAGCGCTTCAAGCCGCTCGGCGAGCTCAACGCCCCACCGAAGCCGATCCCACCGGCGCGGTCCGCCGCTTTCACCTCGGAGGCCGCGATGCCGTGTCGGATCAGCCAGTCGTTCGACTGATCTTCCGACTGCTCGAAGTCGATCCAGCGGCTGCTGATCCACTCCCACTCGCGCTCCAGCATCACCAACTTGCTGTCTGGCGACTGCTCTTTCACCCAACCGGCCATGCCGAGGTGATCGGGGTGAGCGTGCGAAATGATTAGCCGTCGGATATCGCTGGGCTGGTATCCGCGCTCGGCGAGCGCCTCGGTCATGGCGGTCGTCGCCTCGGCAGTGCCGTATCCGGCATCGAAGAGCGTGACGCCGTCGGGTTCCTCGAACAGGTACGGCATCACGAAGGAGAGGCCGGGCGTATTCATCGGCGTGCGGATCTGATGGAGGCCGGGGACGATCTCGATGATGGAGCCTCTCAATCGGCCCGCAGGGACTGCGGACAATCAGAGCATTTGGCTGAAATGTGGCCCTGTGTTCAAGGGGATGCCGCGGGGGTTCGCCAAATGGACAACCGCCCGGGATCGAAAACGGGTACCCGTTGGGCACCCGTTCAGTTCAGCCTGCGAGCAGCGATCAGCCGTCTAACTTGCCCGAATCCGCGTCGGTCGACGCCTTCGCGGTATCGGCGGATTCGCCCTCTTCGTCTTCACCCTCTTCGTCTTCACCGCGCGCTTCCGAGCGGAACTCGCGGATGCCCTTGCCGAGCGCTCCACCGAGGTCAGCAACTCTGGAGGCGCCGAACAATAGCGCAAGAATCACGAGGATGATCAGCAGTTCTTGCCAGCCGAGGCTTCCGATCATTCTGAACCTCCTCGTCGGCCCATGACATGAGCCGTGGTGTGCTGGGGGGACCGACGTAACCTCAATGCTAGCACGTTGTATTGCTGGTTACGTGTGCGCTGCCGTGACAGATCTCTCTGAGTGACTGCCGCTACTCCGTCACTCGCTCGACGAACACTTCCATAATGCCACCGCAGATCTTGTCGGCGCCGTCGACTGGCTCCGTCAGGTCCACCACCGTCAGGCGCGGCATACCATCGGCCATCGTGTCCATCGCGTCTTGCCAGACCTCGGCCTCGCCGCAGCCACCGCCGATGGTGCCCTGGAACGTGCCATCGGGACGCAACAGCATCGTGGCACCCGCCTTCCGAGGCGTGGACCCGCGAGTACGCGCGATGGTCGCGAGCACGCGTGGCTCTCCCTGCGAGCGGGCTGCTCGGATCTCTTGAAAAATCTCCGTGGACACGATCGGCACCTTCTTCTAGCCACGATCACCACGTAGCGGGACGATCACAAGCAGTATACGACCGAGAGATCCGAACATGATCTCCGTGCGTAGTGCTTAGAGAGCCAGATCCCCTCTGGCGCGCGAAGGCCAAGTACTTGGCCTTCGCGCGCCAGAGGGGATCTTCGTGTTTATGTTGTAGCTGTCGGCTCGTCGCGAGCTCCCCGGCCATCGGGTTTCGGTTGTTCCTTGTCACGAACCCGGGCGCGCTGAGTGCGCATCCGCGCCCCGCTCTTGCCTTTCCGCAGCATCACAATCTCAGCGAGGATCGATAGCGCGATCTCCTCGGGCGTCTCGGCGCCAATATCGAGGCCGAGCGGAGTGCTCACGGCCTCCAGCGCATCGGCGTCGAAGCCCTCGTCCGCGAGGTGCGAGAGCACCGTGTCCGTGCGTCGTTTGCTCCCGATCATCCCCAGGTAGCCGGTAGGATGGACCACCGCGTGCCGCAGCGCGATCTCGTCCTGCACATGTCCACGCGACACAAGCACGACGTGCGCCGACTGATCGAGGGTCAGCGAGTCCAGCTGTCCGCCAATCTCACCGAACAGGACGTGTTCGGCCATCGGGTACCGCTCACGGTTGGCGAAGTCCTCGCGGTCGTCGATCACGGTGACAGCGAACCCGAGTTGGTCACCGAAGGTCGCCAAGGCGAATCCGACGTGACCGCCGCCGACCACGATCAGACGTGCGGGAGACTCCCAGAGTTGGAGCATAACCTCGGCGTCACCCTGCTGTGACTCGTGGCGCCGCAGCGTCGTGCGGCCGTCCTCGGCAACGTAGAGGGTCTCCACGCCGATTCGCGGATAGGCAGTCTGCATCGCGCCAGCAGCCTCGGCGATCGCGTCGTCCACCGCGGGCTGCCCCACTCCACCGAGACGTCCGCCCTCCTCGCGCACGAGTAGTTTGTCCCCGGGATCGAGCCAGGGCGGATCGCCTGAGCCGGTCACCGTCGCGACGGTCAGCAGCGGCCCACCCTCCAAGGCAGCCTCAATCTCCTCGGCGATGGCGATCTGGACATCGATGTCGATCGATCTCTCCGTTCGATGTGGCAAGTTCGTGGGTCAGACGTTGAACAGGATATTCAGAACATCGCCGTCCTCGACGACGTAGCCCTTGCCCTCGGTGCGGAGTTGGCCGCGCTTCTTGAGCTCGGCCATCGAGCCCGCCTCGACGAGGTCGGCGTATCCGGCGACCTCCGCGCGGATGAAGCCGCGTTCGAGGTCGGTGTGAATCGAGCCAGCGGCCTCGGGCGCGGTGGCACCCTTCACCAGTGGCCAGGCACGGCATTCATCTTCGCCAGCTGTCAGGAACGAGTGCAGGCCGAGCAGATCGTACGCGACACCGATCGCTCGATTCAGTGGGGATTCGGCAGCCAGGCCCAGGTCAGCGCGGAACTCTGTCGCTTCGTCTGGCTCCATCACCGCGAGCTCGGCCTCAACCTTCGCGCTGAGCGCCGCCACGGCGATCCGCGCGCCGCCGTGGCGTTCACGGAACTCGGCTTCGATCGCCTCGGCCTCGCCAAGTTGGTCTTCGCCGATGTTGACGATCAGTAGCTCAGGGAGCCGCGTGACAAAACGGTAGTTGCGGAGTTCCAGCTCTTCAGCCTCGGAGACCTCGAGCGAACGGAGACCCTCGCCACCCTCGATGTGGCCCTGCATCCGCTGCATCAGGTCGAGCTGGCGCTCAAGCTCGACACGCTCGCCGGCCTTCACCGAGCGCATCTCCGAGCCCAGGCGATCGATGCGCCGTTCGATCAGCGCGAGGTCGGCGAACTGCAGCTCAAGGTCGAGCGCCTCAAGGTCGCGGTGTGGGTCGACCGAGCCATCATCGTGCGGAACGGCCGGGTCCTCGAAGGCGCGAACCACGTGCACCAGTGTGTCGAGCTGCGCGAGGTCAGCGACGAAGCGCGCTCCGGGGCCCTCGGGACCGAATCCCGCAACAGGGTAGTCGACCCAACGGATCTCGGCGTAGGTGGTCTTTTTCGGGTTGAAGATCGCGGCCAGAGCATCGACCCGAGTATCAGGCACACGTACCGAGCCGATGTTCGGTTCGGTGGCGGACGTGTACGCGCCCACCGCGGCGGAGCCGCGGGTAACCGCGTTGAACAACGAGGTCTTGCCCGATCGGGCGAGGCCGACGATTCCTAGTTCCATCGCGAGCCAGTGTCCGCTGCGCGCGGACCTCGGACAAGGCATGCCGCCCTCGGTCAGTCCGCGAGGCACTCTCCGGCGAGGCGGTGGATCTCGCGTGTGCGCGCGGCCTGCTCGTCATCGGGACTAAAGCCATTCGTCACGAAGCCGACCGAAAGGCCGGTCTCCGGATCGCCCCAGGCGATCTGACCGCCGGCACCGGCGTGGCCAAACGCTCGAGGTGATGCGCTCGGCGCGAATCCACGCTCCGTCGGATGGTCACCCGCGACGACGACCGTGAGCCCGCGATTGACGGGCAGGCCATCGATGTTGACGTGGCGCTCGTCGGTGTACACGGAGGCGCCGTAATCGACCGTGGACTGCTTCAGCGGAGCGTGGCCGGCCGACTCCTCGATGGAGACGAGGCGCTGGTAGAAGAGCGCCAGCTCGCCGGCGCCAGAGAACGCGCCGCCCCCGGGCGCTCCTGCGCGCCGCTGGGAGGGGAGGTTGAAGTGGAGGATGGTTTGCGGGTTCACCTCGCCATACCCGCCCTCAGGAGTCTCGGGCGGGTACACGTAGACCACGTCTGCCGCTCGGTGATGCTGCTCATCGGGCAGGCCGACGAAGAGGTCAGGAGCGCCCATCGGCTCGGTGACGCGCTCCCGTACGTAGTCGCGGAAATCGAGGCCGGTGCGCTGGGTGATGATCTCGGCCAGCGCCCAATGGGCAGCGGTGGCGTGGTATTCGAAGCGACTGCCCGGCTCCCAGGTGAGGCGCCAGTATTCCGTGCGTTCGTTACGGAGGTCACGATCCTCCCAGAGCTTCGGGTGCATCGGCGCCTGCGGGAACCCACCGGTGTGCGTCAGCAACTGGCGGACCGTAACGACCTCCTTGCCGTGAGTCTTGAACGCCGGAACGATGTCCGAGACCAGCTCATCGATGTTAAGCAGACCGTCCTCGATCAGCGCCCAACCAGCGACCCCGATGATCGCCTTTGTCGCTGAGTAGGTGCAGTACACCGTGTCATCGGTCGCAGGCTTGTCCTCGCCGCCCTGGGTAGCTGACCCAAAGCTGGCGACACCGGCGAGCTTGCCATGGCGGCCAACAGCGACCTGCGCGCTGGGCAGGCCACGTTCCACATGGCCTCGGACGTAGTCGTTGAGGGCACCGAGGCGGTCTGGGTCGATGCCGATCGTCGCGGGGTCAGTGGCGATGAATTCGCTGGCAATCATGATGCGTCTCCTCAGGCGTCCGAGGCCCGCATCCTAGCGCTTCGGCGCAGCACTCAACCGTCGCGAACGCCAACCTCGATCTGGCCGAACGGGCAGCGCTTCAGGAGAGGGCACTCCTCGCAGCGCGGGTTGGAGCGACGGCAGACTTGCTGCCCATGTCGGACAATCAGCGCGTGCCACTCGTTGAGTTGCTCGACGTCCGGACCGATCTTCTCGAGGAAGAACTCGCGGTACACGTCGTACTTCCGAGGGCCCGGCGCCAGATCGAGGCGCTCGAATAGGCGGTACGCGTACGCGTCCACGACGAACGTCGGCTCACGGGCCGCGTAGAGCGTGATCGCGTCGGCGGTCTCCGGCCCGACGCCCCACACCGCTAGCAGCCGCTGACGGAGCTCGTCGGCGTCAGCGTCGAGGAATTCGTCGATGTCGCCGTAGCCCTCGACGACCTCGCCGCAGAACGACTGGAGCTTGCGCGCCTTCACGTTGAAATATCCGGACGGCCGTACCAGCTCCGCCAAGACGTCCGTCGGCATCGCAAGGATCACCTCGGCATCCAGCGCGCCTGCCTGCTGCAGGTTCTCGAGGGCGGCAGCGGCGCCTCGCCAGGAGGTGTTCTGCGTCAGAATAGCGCCGAGACAGATTTCGAGGCGGGCGTCTAGCCCATCTTCGAGCGCCGTCGGCCACCACTGCTGATGTCCGTGCAACTCCAGCAGGGCGCGGTAGACCGCGCCGAGCTGGCTGCGCGTCGGCCGCCGGTGAATCGGCGACTCGCCGGCATGCTCACGTCCAGTCCGCCCGGCCTGCAGGCGTTGCCCCGAGGGCACCTCGCGGCTACCCCGCCGCCCAGCCGGGCAGCGTCGCGTCCGGGCGCGCGTCGTAAAACGCGATGTAAGGCTTCACGTCGAGGATCGGCGAGCCATCGACGAGGTCGAGGCCACGCACAAACAGCGATGCAGCCTCGATTCGATCGAGTTCGCAGACAGTGAAGGACAGTGGATTGGGGCGGGTGCCACCGCGCAATGCGAGGGCGCCCTGCAGGGGCAGTCGGTCGTCTCCCGCAGGGTAGGCGATTGCGCGCTCACGGAGTTCCGCGGGGACCTCGTGAAGCCAGCCAAGCACGATCACATGCGAATAATCAATGAGCCCGAGCAGGCGTTCAGCATGCTGATCCTCGAGTCGCAGCTCGCTCGTCACGCTCGACCAGTCGCCGCGTGTGACCTCTCGCTCACCGTTGACAACGACACCGATTGGGGACACTAAGAGGGGATCCACAACCGCGAGTATACGCACCGATCGCACGTGCCTCGTTCGTGCGAGATTCGGCGAGTAATCGAGCGTGACAGAGAGTCCGAGGGGCGTGAGTCGCCGAAGCTTCTCCCCAGACATACTGGAGCGACAGAGCTGGTGGTCAGCAGCCCACCATGGACACCCGATCCACCCAGAAATGGACCTCAATGTGGTAGAATAATGGGTGTCCATTCAACCGGATGATCATTTCTTTGCCGACCGCAACCAGCGGGCAGTGCCACTTCTACGCGACCGATCGATCATTCCCGTTCAGACGCTGATGAGCGAGGCTTCATGACCACTACCGAGCGGACCACCGCGACCCCAGACGGCCAGGCTGGCAACAGCTCCTACACCGCCGATGACATCCAGGTGCTCGAGGGCCTCGAAGCCGTGCGACGGCGCCCCGGTATGTACATCGGCTCCACGGACTCACGCGGTCTGCACCACCTGATTTACGAGATCGTCGACAATGCGATCGACGAAGCGATGGCCGGGTTCTGCGACACGATCACAATCACGATCGAGGAGGACGGCCACGTCTCCGTGACCGACAACGGGCGCGGGATCCCGGTGGACAAACATGCCAAGACTGGTCTGTCCGCCGTCGAGACGGTCCTGACCGTGCTGCACGCGGGTGGGAAGTTCGGCGGCGGTGGATACAAGGTCTCCGGCGGTCTCCACGGTGTCGGCGCGTCGGTCGTCAACGCCCTGTCCTCCCAGCTTGAGGTCGAGGTGCGACAAAAGGGTCAGCTCTGGAGCCAGACCTACCAGATTGGCGTTGCGACCTCGAAGCTGAGTAAGACCGGGACAGTCGACAAGGCCGACACCGGCACGACGCTCCGCTTCCTGCCGAACGCGGAGATCTTCGAGACGCTGGATTACGACTACGACACCCTCGCCAGTCGCTTCCGCGAGATGGCCTACCTGACCAAGGGCGTGCGGATCCGCTTCGTGGACTGCCGGGAACAGCCGGTGCCGAACGAGGTGACCTACTTCTTCGACTCTGGTGTCGAGGCCTTCGTCCGCCACATCAACCGTGACAAGGGCGTCCTGCACCCCGAGCCGATCTACGTGCTCGAGGACCGCGACGACGTGCTGGTCGAGATCGCGTTGCAATACAACGGCACCTACGGCGAGCAGGTGAACTCTTTCGCCAACTGCATCAAGACCCCAGATGGTGGATCCCACCTCACCGGCTTCCGCAGCGCACTCACCAGCGTGTTGAATGACCATGCCCGCAAGGCCAAGATCCTTAAGGAGAACGACCCGAACCTCACTGGCGACGACGTGCGCGAGGGCCTCGCCGCGGTGATCAGCGTGAAGATCGGCGACCCACAATTCGAGGGTCAGACGAAGACCCGTCTCGGAAACCCCGAGGTGAAGGGCGTCGTGCAGTCGGTCTTCGCCGCGAAGCTGGGTCAGGCACTCGAAGAGAACCCGCAGATCGCTCGCAAGATCCTCGATAAAGCGCTGACCGCCTCGCGCGCCCGCGAGGCGGCCCGCAAGGCGCGCGACCTCGTACAGCGCAAGGGCGTGCTCGAGGGCAGCACACTCCCGGGCAAGCTCGCCGACTGCTCGGAACGCGACCCGGAACTCTCTGAGATCTACCTCGTCGAGGGCGACTCGGCCGGTGGTTCTGCCAAGGGCGGACGCGATCGCCGCACGCAGGCAATCCTCCCATTGCGGGGAAAGATCATCAACGTCGAGAAGGCACGCCTCGACAAGATGCTGGCGCACGAGGAAATTCGCATCATCATCACGGCGCTCGGTACCGGCTTCGGCGAGGGCTACGCCCCCGAGAAGCTCCGCTATCACAAGGTCATCATCATGACCGACGCCGACGTGGACGGCGCGCACATCCGCACGCTGCTACTGACGTTCTTCTACCGCTTCATGCCGCAGCTGATCGAAGACGGCCACCTCTACATCGCCCAGCCACCGCTGTTCAGCGCGACGCGCAACCGCAACGTGACGTGGCTCTTCACCGAGGCAGCCTATGACACGTTCGTAAGCGAGCACGAAGGCGAGCGATTCAACTACCAGCGCTACAAGGGTCTGGGTGAGATGAACCCAGAGCAGCTCTGGGAGACGACGATGGACCCGGAACGCCGTTCGCTGCTCAAGGTCGAGGTGCACGATGCGGAGGTCGCGGGCGATCTATTCACTCGCCTGATGGGCGACGAGGTTGCTCCGCGCCGTGCGTTCATCATGACCAACGCACTGCAGGCCACGATCGACGCATAGTTCGTGGCGTCGCCTGCCGAGCAGCAGCGTTTCTTCGTCGAGTTCGAACTCGACGCAGCTTGTCCGCTCACCTTCCTCGATAATCCGTCGATTGTGCTGTTCTTCCAATCGTGGGCATTCAGCGCTCGCATGGGCGGACAGCACGAGTTGGCGCACGCCGCGAACCACCTCCAGCGGCAACTGAAGATCGACCTGCAGCCGATGTACCGCTACGCGGACCGAGACGTTGAGACGCCACAGGACGCGCAAGAGCTCGAACAATCGTGGCAAGCGCCCTCGGGTCTCGCCGCCTCCGCACGGGCCATCGCAGACGCCTGGGAAACGCCTGACGCGACGCTCGCGCCACTCGTCGCGGGCTACGAACACCTCGCCGCGCGCCTGCGCGAGTTGGCTGCGATGTGCGACTGGGGCGCTGCCCGCGACGCGCGCGTCCGCATGTCCTTCGATCTCCGCGAGGAGAATCACACTCCCGGTCGGGCACTCTCCTTGAACTGACCGATCCCGCTTGAGCCAGCGGAGCACTGGCCGCACGATCGCGGTCCGATGACGACATCCTCAGCACCCCACTCGTCAGCGGCGCAGGCCCGCCGTCGCGAACGCTGGTTCGCCAGCAGCTCGCCACGCGCTGCGTTGTTCCGTTGGCTGATGGGCCCACATGGTCATCTGCTGGCGAACGGTCCGCTCTACCGGCTTCCCGAGAACCTCAAGCTCAACGCGGACATGCGACTGCTCGATATCGGATGCGGGCGAGGCACCTTGCTGCGCGTGCTCGACGAGCAGGTCCGTTTCACGACGCCCCCCGTAGGCATCGACCTATCGACCGAAATGCTAAGCCGGGCGCGCGACGACGAGGCCGGGCAGCGGTTCGCTCAAGCGACGGCGACCGCGCTGCCGTTTGCCGACGGTGCGTTCAGCCTCGTGACAGCCGGTTACGTGATCAAGTACCTCGAGGACTCCGACCTCGAGGCGTTCCTGCGCGAGGTGCATCGAGTACTCGCTCCCGGCGGGCTGGGGCTGATCTGGGAGTTCGGACCGACGGGCAACCGCGCGCTCGACGGCTGGAACGCACGCGCAATCGGCGGCGGGTCCGAGGCGTTGCGTCTCCGCTCGACGGCGACGCTCATCGAGCGCGCCTCGGATGTCGGCTTCTCGTTCGTCACGGACGCAGATCTACGCCCGTTCCTGGTCCCGCCGATTCCGCGATCGTCGGTGCTACTTGGCATACCGCCGGATGACTATGACGGAACGCCGGTCTACCGCGCGTAGAGCCCGAGTTCGTCGATCACTGCGCGTACCGGGTCGGTCACCAAGTACTCGACTGGACGCCCATCACCGAATCGCGCGCGGAGATCAGTCGAGGAGATATCCAGCAACGGCATCTCCACTCGATCGATCCGGTCCTCGATGCCAGGCACCGCGTCTTTCGTCGCCTCAGGAACCTCGAGCTGACCGATCTGCCGCGGACGCAACGCCAGGCCGAACCGCACCAGTTCGGCGATCCGCTGTGGTTCTTTCCAGTGTGGTAGGTCTGTGAGCGCATCGGTTCCGAGGATGAACCACCAGTTGGCGCCATCCGTCGTGAGTTCTTGGAGCGTGTCGGTCGTGAATGTCGATCCGTCGCGTTCCAGCTCGATGGCGCTCACAGAGGCCCACGGGAGTTCCGCGACGGCAGCGCGGATCATGCGGAGGCGGATCTCGGGCGGTGTGACCGCGCGATCCGCCTTGCGATACGGTTCGCCGGCAGGGACGAGCACGACCTCGTCGAGTTGGAGGTCGTGGCGAGCGTTCGCTGCAAGTACGAGGTGAGCGAGATGGGGCGGGTCAAACGTGCCGCCAAGCATCCCAACCCGGCGAGATGTCACGCGCCGTCCCAACGGACCGTGACATCGCCGATCTGGACCAGGTCCCCAGGGCCGACACCGATCCGGTGCAGCGCACGTGCGACGCCGAGGCGGCTCAGGCGGTCAAAGAATTCAGCGCGCGGCTCAGCCTCGTTGAGGTCGAGTGTCTCGGCGAGCCACTCGGGCGTCGCACCGCGGATGATCGGCAGTTCATCGCCCTTGTCGACCTCGAAGCGCGCCCGCTGGGCCTCTGGGCGGAGAACCGGCACGTCGTCTGGTTCAGCGATATTCTCTTCGCGCTTGATCTCGGACAGGAGCTGATAGGCACGCTGCGCCAATTCTCGGGTGCCTTCGCCGGAGGCAGCCGAAATCTCAAATTGCTCGATATCGAGCGCCTCGAGTTGGTCGGACAGCAGCTCGATGTGTGCCCGAGCGTTCGGGTCATCGGTCTTGTTCAGCGCGAGGATTTGCGGCTTATCCGCCAGGCCGTGTCCGAAGTCGCGCAACTCCTCGTCGATCATGTCGCGGTTGCCCAACGGGTCATCCGCGCTCATGTCGAGCACGTGCACGAGCACCCTCGTGCGTTCGATGTGACGCAGGAACTCGTGGCCGAGGCCGACACCCGTACTGGCACCCTCGATCAGTCCCGGCATGTCGGCTGCGACGAACGAGTCATAGCCAAGGTCAACGACGCCGAGTTCGGGTTCTAGCGTGGTGAAGGGGTACGGCGCCACCTTCGGGGTGGCGCGCGACCACGCGCCGAGGAGAGTCGACTTGCCAGCATTGGGAATGCCTACAATACCGACATCAGCGATCAGCTTGAGCTCGATGCGGAGCCGGCGCATTTGACCATGCTGCCCGCGCTGGGCAAATGTGGGTGCCTGCCGCGTCGAGGTGGCGAATCGCTTATTGCCCCGTCCACCTCTGCCGCCTTGGACAACGCGCACCGCGTCACCAGCTCGCGACAGGTCGTACGCGGGAGTAAGCGTGGGGTCTTCTTCGGGATCGCCGTCGTCGAGGTCCCAAATCACGCTGCCAGCCGGCACGGGAATCATCAGGGATTCACCAGCCGCACCGTGCATACGATTCGGACCGCCCGGGCGACCGTTGTCAGCCCGGCGGACCCGCTGGTCGCGGTAGAGTTGCAAGGTCGACAGTCGGCGGTCGGCGACAAACGTGATGTCGCCGCCCCGACCACCGTCTCCACCGTCCGGGCCACCGCGCGGCACAAATTTCTCGCGTCGGAACGACACGGTGCCATTTCCGCCGAAACCGGCGACAACTTCGAACTCAACGCAATCGATCATGAAAACCTAGTTTACACACGAGTGGATACGATCCAGGGGTGAGAGCTAGCCGTGGTCAGGTATGTGAGGTGCACTCAGAGTAGTAGTAGTAGTAGTAGGGACGGTGTGGATATCTATGCAGTTAGTCTGCGATCACGGTCGATCCGATGATTAATTGGCAGGGAGCCGCAGGGGATAACTGCGTGCCCAGACTCATCCTCCTTGCTTGCGTGACCCCGCCTTGTGCACAGCTAGAAGCATGCGGATCATTCGGCTAGGCGGGGTCACGAAATTTCCACACCATGCCAGCGGCTTATCCACTTGATGTCCAAGGGAATAGTTAAGGCGTCTGGTCCGATGCTCAAGTCAGGGTCGAGCCCGTTGCCTGGATCGTCTCGGCCGCATCGTTTGCCTCATCTAGCTCCCAGAGCATCTCGAGCAGCGCCTCCGACCGGTCTGCACCGAGGGCCTCGGGAACGAGAGCTCGGTACTTCGTCTCCAACTGCGCGTCGGTGATGGGGTTCTTCGGAGAGCCCGAAGCATGCGGTACATGCGTTGAGTGCTGGGTGCCGTCCGCGAGCGTGATCGTCGCATGCACCTCGTCCTCGGCGAGTGACTTGTCCACCGTCGCTTCGACGAGCTCACGAATCGCCGAGATCTGCGTGTCGCGTACCCGCTCGTCACTGAACTGGGCTTCGTGCGCAGCTCCGTCGACGAGCGCAACGGCGGCACAGTGACGGTGCGAGAACTTGCCTTCGAGGCCGACGGTCGGTTCGAGGTTCATCAGCTCTAGCACCAGTGGGTGGACGCGCGCCTCGATCGCTGTGACGGCGCCGGGGTCGATCTGGTGGCGCGTCCGCAATTCGATCATCGCGTCTTCGAGGGCGTGTGAGACGACGCCGTTCGCATAGGGCTTCAGGCCGTTGTTCATCAACTCCCAGTCCGCGAGCGGCGTCGGCAGGCCTTCGACGTACGACGCGTTGTGCCCATTGGGCGACAGCACCGCCCAGAAGCCGCGCCGACCCTCAAGGATGGCGGTCGGACCGGTGAAGCCGCCCTGCGCGAGTAGCGCGGCGCGCAACCCACTCGCGGACGCGTGACCGGCGTGGAGTGCCTTGCCATTCGTGCCGAATGCCTCGCGGACGCCCGCGGCGTGTGTGCCGGCAAGTCCGAGCGCCTGCTCGGTCTGTGCGGTGTTGAGCCCGAGCAACCTCGATGCCGCGGCCGTCGCGCCGAACCCGCCGACGGTGCCGGTGATGTGCCAGCCAGCGTCGTAGTGCCATGGGTGCGTCGACATCGCGATCCGGCAGGCCACCTCGGCACCGATCGCGAAGGCCTCGAGCAGTTCGCGGCCCGAGACGCCGGTTCGCTCCGCGGCCGCGAGTGCTGCGGGCCAGACCGGGGCGCTGGGGTGAAGGATCGAAGGGAAGTGCGTGTCGTCGTAGTCCTGGAGGTGGGCCAGATAGCCGTTGAGCAAGGCGGCCTCGCCAGCGCTCGCGCGTGCACGGCCCCAGACGGTGGCCTCGTCGCCGCCGGCGTGGGTTGCCGCCTCGAGCGCTTCGATGGAGGGGTCGAGTGAGGCGGAGAGGCCGACCGCCAGCAGGTTGATCAGCGTGCGCTGTGACTCGCGGATGATCTGGTCAGGGATGGCGTCGCTGGGCGTGTCGATGACGAACGCGGAGATCTCGGCCGTCGCGGACATGGCGGGCTCCTCGGGGGTGGCGAGCCCGGGATCAGGCGATGCGGCGAGCCTGCTCGATCATTTCGCGGAGGCTGCCGATGTCGCGCTGGGTCTCGGGGTCGATCGTGAGTGACCGCTCCATCTTGCGCCATCCGTGGTGGGCGGTGGAGTGGTCGCGGCCGCCGAGGGAATTACCGATCTCGACGAGCGAGCGGTGTGCTAGTTCACGCATCAGGTACATCGCGATCTGCCGCGGGTACGCGACCCGCTTCTCGCGGCTCTTCGACAGCAGGCTCTCCTGATCGATGTCGAAGTAGCGGCAGACGGTCTCGATGATGAGACCGGGTGACGGCGGGAGCCGGGGCTCGGAGGCTTCGAGCGACGACAGTGCGGACTGAACCAACTCGGGGGTCAGTTCATCCCTCGTCAGGCGGCTGTAGGCGAGGACGCGGGTGAGCGAGCCCTCGAGTTCGCGGATGTTCTTCTTGAACCGCGCGGCGATCACGCTCAGCACCGAATCCGGCACCACCGCGCCCTGCTCGCGCGCCTTGGAACGCAAGATCGCGACACGGGTCTCCATGTCGGGCGCCTGGACATCTGCGATCATTCCCCACTCGAAGCGCGTCCGGAGGCGCTCCTCGAGGTGCGGGATCAGCGCCGGGCTCTTGTCCGAGGTGATCACGATCTGATGACCGGACTCGTAGAGCTCGTTGAACGTGTGGAAGAATTCTTCCTGCGTCTGTTCCTTGCCGGCGATGAACTGGATGTCGTCGATCAGCAGCGCTCCCGCGGAGCGGTACTGCTGACGGAATTCCTCCATCTTGCGGCCCTGGATCGCGGTGATGAGCTGGTTCGTGAACGACTCGGCGCTGACGTACAGGACGTGCAGATCGAGCTCGACGAGCATGTGTCCGACCGCCTGGAGTAGGTGGGTCTTGCCGAGGCCTGCGGCACCGTAGAGGAAGAGCGGGTTGTAGCGGTCGCCCGGTGAGTCAACGGTTCCGCGCGCAGCGGCAGCGGCTAACTCGTTGCCCTTGCCGACAATGAAGCGGTCGAACGTGTAGCGCTCGCGCAGTCGAGGCCGTGGCGTGGCCGCAGTTCGTGTCACCGGCATCTCGGTCGAGTCGAGCGCCGGACCGCGGTCGATCTCGGGACGCAGCGGTTCGAATGCGACATCGAAGCCGCGCCCGGCAAGGTCGGTCAACGAGCGAATGATGGAGGGACGGAGGCGCTTCTGCAGCCACTCCGTGACGAACTCAGATCGAGTCCCGACGACGAGGGTGTCCTCGACGACGCGCACACCCTCGGTCCCGTCCAACCACGTATCGTAGTTGGCACGAGAAACTTGAGATGCGAGATCTCGCAACGCTGCTTGCCAAAAGACAGCAGGATCACTGGCCATGCGTTCGCCCGGCATTGACGCTCCCCGCCGCGTCATGACCCGACCACGTTTCAGTAGTCACGCGAATCACGCGCGCAATAACTTGCCAACATCAGTGGGCAAGTTATTGATACGTACTGGTCTGTGCTCTCTCACGAGCCCCACCGGGTTCGTGCTGGGTCAGTCCTTGAATTCGTCTTCAGAGAACGTCATCGCTTTGCCGCATGAAGCGCTACCGTCCGCTGACCGGGCGGGAATGTAGCATCGGCTGATCAGGCCGATCAAGGAGGTTATGTGGAGTGAGATAGAAATTGGATGAAACTATCCGCATCCGTGTTTTTCGAGAACTTCGGGAAACTGCGAACGCGGACCCACCGCTCCGATCGATATACTGCCGCAGCGATGGGCAGCCTGCTCGCCGCGCACCCGTAAGCCGCTGACCGTGAGGACGGTTCCGTCCTAGCAGCGAACCATCCGACGGGGGCCCCTGATGGCCGAGGACACCGCGTCCGACCTGCTGCTGGCGATCGACGTTGGCAACACGAGCATTGCGATCGGGCTCTTCGACGACGAGGAGTTGATTGCCACATTCCGAGTCGCGACTGACCAGGACAATTTCGCCGACGAGTACGCGATGTTGGTTTCCGGCTTGCTGCGGAGCGTCGACGTCGATCCGGAACGGGTGACCGCGGCAATCATGTCGTCTACCGTCCCGTCCTTGCTCCGCACCTTCCGCCAGGTTTGCCAGCGCTACTTCCACGTCGAAGCGTTGGTCGTTGGCCCGGGCGTGAAAACCGGGATCCGGGTGCTCTACGACAACCCCCGCGAGGTAGGCCCGGACCGGGTGCTGCACGCGGTCGCCGCGCTTGATAAGTACCTGCCACCACTGGTGATCGTTGACCTGGGTACCGCCTGCGTCTTCGACGCGGTCTCGGCGGATGGTGACTACCTCGGCGGGGCGATCGCTCCGGGGATTGGTCTGGCGTCGCAAGCGTTGTTCGATAGCGCGGCGATGCTGCATCGCGTCAGCCTGGAGCGGCCGGACGGGCCGATCGGGCGTAACTCTGCGCATTCGATGCAGGCCGGAATCTTCTTCGGCTACGTCGAGATGGTGCGCGGCATGGTGCGGCGGTTCCGTGAACAGCTCGAGGTGGATGGCCACCAGGTAACGGTGATCGCCACCGGCGGCTACGCCGAGGTGATCGCGGAAGAGGTTGGCTGCTTCGATCACCTCGAGGCCGATCTCAATCTCGATGGTTTGCGACTCGTCTACGAATCGAACCAGTAGCCGATTGACGGTCCGGGGGGATCTCATGACCAGCGATTCAGCCATAGCTACGGGACCGCTCAGCGGCCGCCACGTTGTCCTGTGTGTTACCGGGTCGATCGCCTGCTACAAGGCGCTGGACGTCGCGAGCCAGCTCGTACAGGCGGGCGCAGTGGTCGACGTGGCGATGACCGAGTCGGCGACGAAGTTCGTGCCTCCGCTGACCTTCCGGTCGCTGACGGCCCGCGAGCCGTACGTCGACATGTGGCATCCGCACGGTGAGTTCGGCGAGGTGCACGTGGAACTCGCGCGTCGTGCGGACGTGATGCTGATCGCGCCGGCCACCGCCTCGACACTGGCGCGGCTCGCCAATGGGTTGGCGGATGACTTCGTGTCGCTGACGGCGCTCGCCACGCAGGCGCCGCTACTCGTCGCGCCCGCGATGGACTCGCTGATGTGGTCGCACCCTGCGACGCAGCAGAATGTTGTGACTCTCGAGCAGCGTGGCGTGCACTTCGTCGGACCGGCCGAGGGGCGACTCGCTTCGGGGCGGACCGGCTCCGGCCGGCTCGTCGAGCCGAAGACGATCGTTGCCGAGCTGTGCGCCCGCGTCGGTCGTGAACACGGCGACCTCCGAGGGCGCACGATCCTGGTCTCCGCCGGGGGGACGCGTGAGGCGATCGACCCGGTCCGGTTCGTCGGCAACCACTCGAGCGGCAAGATGGGCAACGCGCTCGCCGAAGTTGCCCGTGATCGCGGTGCTGATGTGGTGCTAGTGACCACCGTTCCCGATTCCGCGCCGGCGGCGGTCGAGGTACGCGCGGTCAGTTCCGCTCAGTCGATGTCCGACGCGATCCACGAACGCGTCGCAGGCGCTGATGCGTTAGTGATGGCCGCGGCGGTTGCGGACTACCGGCCCGAGGCGCCCGCAGAGTTGAAGATCAAGCGCGCCGATGCCGGGGACATGTCGATCGACCTTGTCGAGAACGACGACATCATCGCCTCAGTTCAGGGCGATCTTGTGAAGGTCGCGTTCGCGGCCGAGACGAACGATCTGATCGCGAACGCGGAGAAGAAGCTGGCGGCCAAGGGGGCACAGTTAATCGTCGCGAACGACGTCACGGCAACTGATGCTGGTTTCGGGACTGATACGAACCGCGTCACGATCCTCGACACGTCGGGTGGCCGCGAAGTCCTACCGCTGCTGTCCAAGTACGATTGTTCGATGCGGATCCTCGATCGGGTTGCCTTACTACTCCCTAATCGCTCGGAGTAGTCCGTTCGCCTTTAGGGATCGAGCTCGCTCACGAGCGTCTCGAAGTCACCCCAGCCCTCGACGGTGCGCATGCCCTCGGGACGTTCGTGGTCCCGGTTGTGGGCCTGGAGGTACAACACCGGCAGCGTGCCGTGGGCGTGTAGCTGCACGGCCTGGTGGGTGATGTCGTCGTCGAACAGGACATCGAGGCCAAGCAACCCGCTGATCCGCACCTTCGGTTTCGCAGAAGTGTTCACCACCGAGACGGGCAGCCCTCGAACGTTCAGCCAGCGGCGAGCAAAGGCCGCCTCCGAATCGGTTCGGGCCGTCACGATCGTCACCTCGTGCTGTGCGACGAGCCGTCCGAGGGTGTCCACGGCATCGGCCTGCTCGACCGTGAACGCGGTCAACGGGCCCCAGAGCGCGTCACCCATCGCGCGGTACCGGTCAGCGCCGAGGATCGGCACGGCACCGCCGCGCATGACCTCGAGTTCTCCAAGTTCAACGTCCCAGCGCTTCCGCGCGTAGGCACGCTGCATCGCGGCTGCGTCGGTGATCGTGCCGTCGAAGTCGATCCCAAGGCGCATCGCTAGGCCATTCGTCTCGGATCGCGCTACGCGCCTGGCGGCGTTTGCAGTAGCTGGAGGGTGTTCCCGTCAGGATCCTCGAAGGTCGTGATCCAGCCACCCCAGGGTTCTTGTTCGGGCGGTCGCGAGAACTGGACGCCGCGAGCCTCAAGGGCGATCGCGGTCGCCTGGATGTCGGAAACGGTGAGGTTGATCATCTGCCGCAGCGGGTCCTCGTTGGCGCCGGTGACGCCCTCGTGGGTCGAGATGGAGAGGCGTTGCTCGCCCCATTCGAAGTTCACGAACTTCGGGCGGTCGGAGCGCGGCTTCAGGCCGAGCGTGTCGACGTAGAAATCGCGCATCGCCGCGTAGCGCGCCGCCTCGGTCCAGACGAGGACGCCAGCCAGGCCCGCGATGCCCTCGGTCACCCCGAACTCCCTCAGTTCCCGCGGTTCACGACGTACTGGACCAGCGTTCGCACCGGGATACCCGAGGCGCCCTTCGCCCACTCGCCGCGGTCGCTGGTGACGTTCATGACACCGGCAATGTCGAGGTGCGCCCACGGCGTGTCGCCGGCGAACGCCTCGATGAACTTGGCGGCTGTGATCGAGCCCGCTGCGCGACCGCCGGTGTTTTTCAGGTCGGCAATGTCAGACTTGATCTGGCGGTTGTAGTCGCTGTCGATCGGCATGCGCCAATAGCGCTCCCCGGTCGATTCCGCGGCGGACTCGAGTTGGTTGGAGAGGCGGTCGTTGTTGCTGAAGTACCCGACGCGGACGTTGCCGAGCGCGACACTCATCGCGCCGGTCAGCGTGGCGACATCGATCACGGTCGTAGCGCCCTCGGACTTGGCGTAGGCGATGCCGTCGGCGAGTACCAGGCGACCCTCGGCGTCGGTGTTGACGACCTCGATCGACTGGCCGTCCATTGCGTAGACGACGTCACCGGGCTTCGTCGCGGATCCGCTGGGCATGTTCTCGGTGCATGGCGCGACGGCCATCACGTTGATCTTCGGCTTGAACTGGGCGATTGCGCCGATCGCCCCGATCACGCTGGCGGCGCCGCACATGTCCCACTTCATCGCCTCCATGCCCGCCGCGGGCTTGATGGAGATCCCGCCGCTGTCGAAGGTGATGCCCTTCCCGACCAGCGCGACGTAGTTCCCGCGTCGCGCGGCGCCGTGGTAGCGGAGCACGATGAACTTCGGTGGCTCGACCGAGCCGTTCGACACCGAGAGGTAGGAGCCCATGCCGAGGCGCTCGGCCTCGGAGCGCTCGATGATCTGACATTCGAGGCCGTGCTCGCCGGCGACGCGCATCGCTTCCTCGGCGACGTCGGTTGGGGTCATGCGGTTCGCGGACTCGTTTCCGAGGTCACGCGCCAGGTTGGTGGCTTCGCCCATCACCCGCCCGACCTCGACGCCGCGCGCGGTCGCGGCCTGTTGCCGGGCGGATCTGGCGAGGACGGTTAGGCCGGTGACGGTGCCGCTGGGCTTGTCGGTGTCGCGGGTGTGGTGCTTGTCGAAGCGGTAGAGCCCGAGCACGAAGCCCTCGGTCACGGCGCGCGCCGCGTCTTCCGGGCTCAGTGCGCGTGCCGCGTTGGCGGGCGCGGACATGACGACGTGTCCGGCGTCCATGCCGCGCAGCGAGCGAGCGAGGTTGCCAGCGAAGGTTCGGGTGGCTGCGGTGTCCGCCTCAGCGGCGTTGTCGCCGGTCTCAACGACGACGACGCGCTTCAGTTGGCCGTGACCCGGCGCGGGGAACTCCAGCAGATGTCCGACGCGCCCGGTGAACAGGCCCTTGTCCTGAGCGCGTTTAATCGCGCCGCCGAGCTTGCGGTCCGCCGCCGCGGCATCACCTGCTGGTTGACGTTTTCCAATCGGGGCGTAGACGACGACGGTGTCGCCGGGCTGGTCGAAGGGATCCCCGGTACCGACCTCGATGTTCACGGTGTGCTCCGTTCCATGCCTGCACCTGCCCGTCCGGGAGGCTGCGGGGAGCATAGAAGCGAGCTTCGAGGCAAACAACACGCAGTGAGCGAGCGCCGGCGGGTCGTGCGCACGAATCCCAGCCATCGTTCGCACCTTCGGTACGATTGGCATCGAGTCAGGCGACCGGACCCGAGATGAGACGCCACCCGATGCGCGTGAAGATCTATCGCTATCTGCACGACGTCACGGCGCCGTCTCGCACGGGCCTCGCGTGGTTCGACCTGATCGAAATCGGCCTGGTGGCGCTGGGCTTCCTGCTCTACTTCCTGGTCCGAGGTGCTGTCGTCGACCAGACCGATCAGGCGCTGTCGAACGCGCGCTGGATCATCGACCTGCAGCAATCGCTGGGCGTCTTCATCGAGCTGGATGTCAATCAATGGGCGCTGGAGAGCACCTTCCGCGTCCGGCTCTTCAACTTCGTCTACTTCTGGCTGGACTTCCCGCTGATCTTGGGCGTGGGGTTGTTGCTGTTCTGGAAGAACCGCAGCTACTACACGCTGCTGCGCGATGGGCTCCTCATCTCCGGCGGCTTCGCGCTGATCCTCTACTGGACGCTTCCCGTCGCCCCGCCCCGCTTTATCGAGGGCTACGGATTCGTGGACACGCTGAAGGAGTACTCAGACCTGGCGTACCAGGCGCAATCGACCGCGGCGTTCGTGAACCCATTTGCTGCGGTGCCGTCGCTGCACGTCGGATGGGCTCTGATCCTGGCGATCGTCGTCTGGTGGGCGACCAAGCACTGGCTGCTGCGTTTCGCGGCGATCACGACGATGGTGCTGCAGACGATCTCGGTGGTCGCGACCGCGAACCATTACATCTTCGATGCGGTGATCGGTGTCGCGGTGTGTCTCGTCGCTCTCGCGATCGCCCTCTGGCTGCAGCGCAGTGGCTACCCATGGGTGCGCGACTGGCTGCGGGTGCGGCTTGTCGATGTGCCCTCCGAGGCGACCCCCGCCTAAGCCTCGTACCAGGCGACCCCGAGCATCCGGGGACCCACGCGCGTGGCCGCGTGCCGGGTCAGTGGTGCCACCACGACGCGCGCTGGATCGAGCGCGCGCTCGATCCAGCGCGCGAGGGCATCGGCGCCGGGGCCGGCGGCGGCATGATGGACGGCGACATGCGTCTTCGAGGGGTTGCCGATCTCTTCCGCGAAGCGATCACGGAGCGCGGCCAGCGCGTCTTCGCGCTTCGTTGGGCGGCTGACGATGTCGACCTCGGGGCCGCGCAGGTAGACGAGTGCGCGGTGACGCACGATGCCGAGTTCGGCGTTGCCCGCGGCGCTGGCCATCTCTGGATGTTCCAGCATCGCGAGGACGTGGACTTGGCCGCGCACATTGCGGGCGGCTGTGAGCGCGTCGTCGAAGATGCCGCCGTTTCGAATCGCCTCGGCAGCGGCGATCGCCTGCCAGCCCGCGCCCATCATCGCCGCGCCGCTCGGTTCGGTGACGATGTCGGCATCGAGCGTTTCGAGCGCGGCGGCGAGATCTGGTGCCGAGCCGTAGCCATCCTCGGCGGCGACGTAGATGATCTGTGTCGCGCCGGCCTCGATGGCGGCGGTGCAGGCAGCGATCGCGTCGTCGGACGTCGCCTCGACAGCCTCACTGCGCAGGCGCGGAATCGTCTCTGGCTCGAGGAGGAGTATTGGATCAGCGGGGGCGGTGTGGATTCCGAGGGCGGAGCGCAGCGATGGTGGGACGCAGCTATCTGCGTCAGTGATAATGGCGATCGCGGTCATTTCGCGGCTCGTCGCCAGTCGACCGATCGGTGTGGTTGCGCGGATTGCCCGGTCATAACCGTTATGCTAGCGTGACTGACAGTACGGGCAGCCCACCGGGCGTGGGTTCGTTCGTGACGGAGATGTGTCGAGGCAGAGTAGTACAGTAGGTATCCCCCATCAGTTCGATGCAGACGACCCCACACAAGACTGAGATCATCGAGCAGTTCAAGCAGCATGAAGGCGACACCGGTTCGCCTGAGATTCAGATTGCCCTCCTCACCGAGCGCATCGTGCATCTGACGGAGCACCTCCGTCAGCATAAGCACGACTTCTCCACGCGCCGCGGCCTGCTGAAATTGGTGGGCCAACGACGCCGCCAGCTCCGCTACCTCAGCAATAAGGACGTGGATCGCTACCACAACGTGATTCAGGCTCTCGGGCTGCGCCGCTAGCGCAGCCCCTTTTGCTTTCCGGGACCGGCAGCTGAGGTTGCCGCCGGATCCAGAGCCTCAATACTTGACCGCCGTCCAGCCCGAGACGCGCCGGTCGGATCAGGAACTCCCTCACGACAGCCGGCGGCGCGATGACGCTGCCCGACCCGATCCTCATTTCAGAACGGACGTCCCGTCCATCCTGGACGCCGACGTACATGGACACGCATGGGGCCTCGATAGAGATCCCCCGGAACTAAGGAAGATGGCAAGCGAGTGACAACCGAAATAGCTGATACACACACCCACCCCGCCGGCAGCCAGGTCTTCACGACCGAGATCGAGGGTCAGACCTTCGAGATCGCGAGTGGCCGGCTCGCCCCGAACGCCGCGGCCGCGTGCACGATTCGCTACGGCGACACGACGCTGCTGGTCACGGTCTGTCACGGCGACCCGCGCCCCGGTATCGACTTCCTGCCGCTGACCGTTGACTTCGAAGAACGGATGTACGCGATCGGGAAAATCCCCGGTTCGTTCTTCCGCCGCGAAGGCCGTCCCGGCACCGACGCGACATTGGCCGCGCGCATGACCGACCGCCCGATCCGCCCGCTGTTCCCGAAGGGGTTCGTGCGTGAGATCCAGGTGGTCTGCATGCTGCTGACCTCCGACCGCGAACAGCCCGGTGACGTGCTGGGAACGATCGGCGCCTCCTTGGTACTCAACCTCTCCGAGCTGCCGTTCGAGGGCCCCGTGTCCTCAGTGCGCGTGGCACGCGTGGACGGTCAGTTCAAGGCCTTCCCGACCTACGCCGAGATCGAGGCGTCCGACATCGACCTGATTGTTGCCGGTACCGAAGAGTCCGTCGTGATGCTCGAGGCTGGCGCGAAGCAGGTCCCCGAGGAAGAGATCATCGAGGCGATCAAGTACGCCGAGGGCGTGATCGCGCAGGTGAACGCGCTTCAGCGCGAGATCATTGCGGCACTAGGCCAGGACAAGATGGAGTGGGTGGCGCCGCCGCCGACCGACCCGGCGCTTGTTTCCTCAATCGAGAAGGCGCTTGAGGGCCGCGGCCAGGAGATGCTCGACGCGATTAGCGGCGAAGGTTTCCGTGGCGTCGACGAACTCGGTGCACTCGTTTACGGCGAGCTGACGGCCGATCTGCCGGAGGGCGAAGAGTTCCCGCACAATCAGCGACTCGTCCGCAACACGGTCGAGGGGCAGCTCAAGTCATTCGTACGCAACCGCGTGCTGAAGGAAGACCTGCGCGCCGATGACCGTCGCCCGGACGACCTGCGCGAGGTCACCTCGGAAGTGGACATCCTGCCGCGGGTCCATGGCAGCGGCCTCTTCCAGCGTGGGGAGACGCAGGTTCTGAGCGTCGCGACGCTGGGTGCGCTGCGCGACCGTGCTCGACTCGACCGGATCGCTCCGGGTGAGTGGAAGTACTACATGCACCACTACAATTTCCTGCCGTTCTCGGTGGGTGAGGCGAAATTCTTGCGCGGCGCCGGCCGTCGCGAGATCGGCCACGGCATGCTCGCCGAGCGGGCGCTCGAACCGGTGCTGCCGGACTTCCAGACGTTCCCCTACACGATCCGCGTCGTTTCCGACGTGCTGGCCTCGAATGGCTCGACTTCGCAGGCGTCGGTCTGTGCCTCGACGTTGGCACTGATGGACGCCGGTGTGCCGATCAAGGCGCCGGTTGCTGGGATCGCGATGGGCTTGATGTCCACGCCGGATGCCAGTGAGTACAAGGTGCTGACCGACATCGCCGGGATTGAAGACGCGTTCGGCGACATGGACTTCAAGGTCGCCGGTACTGAGGACGGGGTGACCGCGGTCCAACTCGACATCAAGCTGTCGGCGCTGCCGTCCGACTTCATGGCCGAGGTATTCAGCAAGGCACGCGACGCGCGGCTGAAGATCCTCGACGTCATGGCAGACAGTATCGAAGAGCCTCGCGAAGAGGTTGGGACGTACGCCCCGAAGATCAGTATCGTGAAGATCGATCCGACCAAGATCGGTGCGGTGATTGGACCAGGCGGTCGCGTGATCAACGCGATCATCGAGCGCACCGGTGCTTCGCTGGACATTGAGGAAGACGGCTCCGTCTTCGTCGGTGGTACGGACGCGGAGTCCGTGCGGCGTGCAATCGCCGAGGTTGAGGGCCTGACCAAGGAGATCGAGGTCGGCGAGGAGTACGAGGGACCGGTCGTGCGCCTGATGGCGTTCGGCGCGTTCGTCGAAATTCTTGCGGGCAAGGACGGTCTGGTTCACATCTCCGAGATGGCCGAGGGTCACGTGGACCGAGTCGAAGACGTCGTCAACGTGGGCGACCGTGTCAAGGTGAAGGTGATCGAGATCGACAACCTCGGTCGCATCAACCTCTCGATGCGCGAAGCCGGCCAGGAGGGCGCCGTTGGCCTTTCTGACGAGCAGGCGAACGAGGACCGCCCGCAGCGTCGTGACGAAGGTCGCAGCGGTGGTGGCGGAGGCGACGATCGTCCCCGCGGTAATCGCGATGGTGGCGGCAGCCGAGAAGATCGCCCCCGCGGCAACCGCGAGGGCGGCGGAGGCGACGATCGTCCCCGCGGTAACCGCGATGGTGGCGGCAGCCGA
>Ga0114999_10000934_pt1 | contig 42170 bp, 37 predicted proteins | sample ArcticOcean_MG_C_3_FD_89820 | JGI IMG/M metagenome (GOLD analysis project Ga0114999, IMG submission 89820) | Marine microbial communities from western Arctic Ocean - ArcticOcean_MG_CB8_126 | ecosystem: Environmental > Aquatic > Marine > Oceanic | place: Arctic Ocean: Canada Basin | collected...
CGTTGTTATTTTCCATTTTATGATCGATGTATGCTGTATACACCCGCGCGTGAAATGGGAAATAAAATCCCCAGCTACGTCACACTAGAAATTCTCTCTTCAGTGATGGATTCCTGTGTTTTGGTATCCAATATCTTGAAAGGCGGCGAATTTTGGCCATTCCGACTTAAATTGTCAAGTCAGACATTGAATCTGAAATGGATTACGTCGCCGTCCTGAACCACGTAGTCTTTGCCTTCCAGTCGCCACTTGCCGGCGTCTTTCGCGCCATTTTCGCCCTTATTGCCGATGAAATCGTCGAACGCGACGACTTCGGCGCGGATAAAACCCTTTTCGAAATCGGTGTGAATTACCCCGGCGGCCTGGGGGGCGGAAGCGCCGACACTTACGGTCCATGCCCTGACTTCCTTCACCCCGGCGGTGAAATAGGTCTGTAGCTTGAGCAAGTCATAGCCGGCACGGATAACTCTATCCAGGCCTGGCTCGGCCATGCCCAGATCTTGCAGGAATTCCAGCTTCTCATCGTCTTCCAGTTCGGCTATCTCGGCTTCCAGTTTATTGCAGATGGCGACAACGACGGCGCCTTCAGATTCGGCTATGGATTTTACTGCATCGAGATGCGGGTTATTTTCAAAACCGTCTTCATCGACGTTGGCGATATACATTACTGGCTTCACAGTTAACAGGTGCAGAGAGTACAGGTCTGCGTGATCTTCCTTGCTTAGCTGAAGTGTGCGAATTGCCTGGACTTCGTCCAGGTGAGCTTGAACTTTTTCCAGTAATATGGTCTGACGCTGGGCGTCCTTGTCGCCGCTCTTGGCTACACGGGAAACTTTATTCAAGGTTTTTTCAACGCTTTCAAGGTCCGCCAGAGCCAGTTCGGTATTGATGATTTCGATATCGGAGGCAGGATTGATCTTGTCGGTTACGTGGGTCACGTTGCTGTCTTCGAAACAGCGCACCACGTGGGTAATGGCGTCGGTTTCGCGAATATTGGCGAGAAATTTATTCCCCAGTCCTTCACCTTTGGAGGCGCCAGCCACCAGCCCCGCGATATCGGTGAATTCAACGGTGGTGGGTATCACCTTCTGCGGCTCTACGATTGCCGCCAGTTTGTCCAGACGCTTATCGGGAATAGAGACGATTCCCGAGTTAGGCTCGATGGTGCAGAACGGAAAATTTTCCGCGGCAATGCCGGCCTTGGTCAGGGCATTAAACAGCGTAGATTTGCCAACATTGGGCAGCCCTACTATTCCACATTTTACTGCCATTTGGTTTCTTCTCTCTTAGTCTGTGTGCAACGCATGCATGGCTTCTTCCCACTCGCCGTTAACGGCCCTGGGCAGGACGCGAATAGTATCTTCGATATTGCTCATGATGACGTCGGCGTCGGAGCGCGAGGGATTGCTCAGCACATAGTTGGCGACCATGGATTTGTGGCCGGGGTGTCCCACACCTATTCTAAGGCGATAGAAATCTTTGCTGCCACCCAGGGCGTTGATAATGTCCCGCATACCATTATGACCGCCGTGACCACCGCCATTCTTGAAACGGGTAACTCCGACCTCGAAATCGATTTCATCGTAGGCCACCAGCATGTTCTCGGGTTCGATCTTGTAGAACTTGCACACCGCTGCCACCGCTTTACCGCTGTGGTTCATGAAAGTAGTGGGGAACAGCAATTTGACGTCCCTGCCGCCAATATTGATGCTGGCGAACTCACCAAAAAACTTACTCTCGCCACGCAGACTACTGTCGTAGCCTTTACAGAGGTGGTGCAGAAAGATGACTCCGGCATTATGCCGATTGGAATCATGTTGTGGACCCGGATTACCGAGACCCACAATTAATTTCAGGGGGTTGCCAGACATAGAAAATCCGGGAGTCAAAATATCAGGGGTCAGAGCAAGGCGTCAGCGTACAGCTTCGATGTTTTAAGACCTGCGCTGCAATTATCGCAGTGCAACTGTATGCTGACTGATGCTCCTGCGCCGGCCCTTTATGATTACGTATAAGGGGCCGGTATTCCGAGCAAGAGTAATGCCGGCTAGTTTTCGCTGTCGCCAGAAGAGTCGCCTTCGCCGCTCTCGTCGTCGCCAGTTTCTTCGCCTTCTGCCGCTTCTGCCGCTGCTGCTGCTGCCGCTGCTGCCTCTGCCTCTTCCTCTTCCTCTGTGGCTCCTTTAGGTGCCTGTACGATTGCGAGGGAAAGGTCGTTGCTGTCTTCGCCATGGGACAGAGCTACACTGGTGACGCCTTCTGGTAAGCTAATATCAGACAGGTGTACCGAATCGCCAAGGTCGAGTTCCAGCAAATCTACTTCGATATACTCTGGCAGATCTTTCGGCAGACAGGACACTTCAATTCCATTCAGAGTCTTGATGATATTGCCACCACTTTGCTTCACGCCCACACAGCTTTCTTCGTTGAGGAAGTGAATCGGTACTTTCACAACGATCGCCTGGGTAGCGCTAACCCGGAGGAAGTCGGCATGTAAAATCAAGGCCTTGGCGGGATGACGTTGCAAGGCTTTGATAACAGCCTGTTCTTTCTTGCTGCCGATTTTCAGAGTGATAATGTGGGCAAAGAAGGCTTCGTTTTCGGTTGCCCTGGCGATGTCCTTGTGGGCAATTGTGAGTGCAACGGGATCTTTTTTACCACCGTATAGGACGGCGGGTATATTGTTGTCCAGACGACGTAGGCGGCGGCTCGCACCTTTCCCCAAGTCAGTCCGAACCGAGCAATTCAGTTCAAATTCTTCAGCAGACATAAGTCTCTCCTAAGAAATACTGTGCGTAGCTTGCGACCGGCAACGTACAGAGTTAAAAAATAATTTAAATGCGATTTTAAAGGGGATCAGAGTTGATTTAGTTGGGGTCAGAGTAAAATTTTCATCTCTTAATGTGCAAAGCTTTGATGCTGAGCAATGAAAATTTTACTCTGACCCCTATTAAATCTAAAATTTTACTCTGACTCCAACTAAATTAACCTCATTTAAATTTCGGTTATCCGCGTGATGTTCTAGGTATTATCGAACATCGCGCTAATGGATTCTTCGTTGCTCACCCGGCGAATCGATTCGGCTAATAATTTTGCCATCGACAGTTGCCGGATGCGCGAGCAGTTGCTGGCTTCTTCGCTTAATGGAATCGTATCTGTCACCACCAGTGTGTCCAGGCTCGATCTGTTTATATTCTCGATAGCCATGCCGGATAAAACCGGATGGGTACAATAGGCGACTACTTGCTTGGCGCCATGATTCTTGAGGGCCTCTGCGGCCTTGCACAGAGTGCCGGCAGTATCCACCATGTCATCTACGATCAGACAGCAGCGGTCTTTAACATCACCGATGATATGCATAACCTTCGCTTCATTAGCCGACGGACGCCGTTTGTCGATGATAGCGAGTTCAACGTTAAGTTGTTTCGCTACCGCTCTCGCTCTCACCACGCCGCCAACGTCCGGCGAAACCACGATCAGGTTTTCATAACGCTGGCGTTCAATATCATCCGTCAGCACCGGCGAGCCATAGACGTTATCCACCGGGATATTAAAGAAGCCCTGGATCTGTTCGGCGTGCAAATCCACCGTCAATACCCGGTTTACGCCTACTGCACTAACCATGTCAGCGACTACCTTGGCACTGATGGCGACGCGCGCCGATCTCACTCTGCGATCTTGCCTGGCATAACCAAAATAGGGGATAACCGCCGTTATCCGGTTGGCCGAAGCCCGGTGTAGTGCGTCGGCCATTAGCAACAATTCCATGATGCTGTCATTGGTCGGCGCACAGGTTGGCTGAATGATGAAAACATCCTTGCCGCGGACATTCTCGTTCAGCTCAACAGATATTTCACCGTCGCTAAATTTGCTGATGCTGGCATAGCCCAGGGGCAAGCCAATATGTTTGGCAATCTTGTCCGCTAGTACCGGATTCGCATTGCCCGTAAAGACCATTAAGTTATTTGCCACGCTTGATTCCTGTAGGCAGGTAGTATGTGTAATGTCTTTAATAGTACCGTCTTTTAATAGTAATGGCTGGGGTGGCTGGATTCGAACCAGCGCATGCAAGGATCAAAACCTTGTGCCTTACCACTTGGCTACACCCCAAAACTCGTCTTTCCTTCTATAAGCGCAATTCGGCCTGCAAAGTGACGCCTATCTCACTCCTGTTCCGGGCTCAGGGCATTCAGAGCAGGTGTATTTTATGCCGCGGGTAATTCCTGTTCCAGCGAATTAATCCCTTTTGCTACGAATCCGCTGAGATGTACTGGTAATTTCGCCAGTATGGTGTCCGCCGATTCTTTGTCAGGAAAACTGGCAAAGATGCTGGAGCCGGTTCCTGTCATCCTGGTGTCGGTGAATTGAGCCAGCCAATCCAGTGCTGCATCGACCGCAGGATAGAGCGTTCGAGTGACTGATTCGCAGTCATTTCGGGCTCCGCCTGCCAGAAAGTCGGCAATTGTGATGGCTGGGGAGTTCCGTGTCAATTGTTCGTCAGAAAAAATCTGCGCAGTAGAAACTGCGCATTCGGGTGTGATGACCAGATACCAGGATTCGGCCAATTCCACAGGCTGTAAGCGCTCACCGATTCCCTCGGCCCAGGCGCTGCGGCCGCGGATGAAGACCGGCACATCGGCGCCTAATTTAACGCCGATTTCACAAAGCTGCTCGACACTGAGATGTAGCTGCCAAAGCGCATTGAGAGCCAACAGTGTCAGTGCTGCGTTAGAACTGCCGCCTCCCAGTCCGGCGCCTAGCGGGATGCGTTTGTGAAGGCTAATGCTGGCACCGGGGTCGCGCTGCGGATACAGGCTTTTAAGCCGCTGAGCTGCCTGCAGGATCAGGTTGTTATCCAGCGGCACCCCGGTGTTGCCCGCCATGGATTGCACATGCAACGCCAGCACGCCGTCTTCAGCGTGGGCAAATTCCATGGTGTCGCCATATTCCAGCAGCTGAAACAGGGTCTGCAGTTCATGATAGCCATCGGCGCGACGGCCAGTGATATGCAGGAACAGATTGAGCTTGGCTGGAGCCAATAATTTCAGTGAATCGGTGGCCATCAGTTTGTCGAATTGTTGGCGGTGACAGTGTTGGCGCTGCTCAGGTCCCAGTTCAGGCCGATAAAACGCAGGCGTATATCGTTCTGGGGGCGGGTTAATTCCACCCGCCGAGGCAGGGATACGGCGCCATACTGCCGTGGGTCGGTATAGCTTACGCTCCAGCCGAACTGGGAAAGATTGGTAAGCTGATTTAGCTCGTTAAAGGTGAGGTCAGCCGGAGTATCGGGCGCCGGCAATCCCTTTATCCAGTACTCCAGATAAGACACCGGCAGTTCGTAGCCGAGCTGTTGCAGGATCAGGTCTTCGGGACTACTGGCGGTCAGGATGCCACTGTTCTGCTCCATGGTTACATAACCGGGGCGACCGACGATGAGGGTGTTGCCTGCATTGAAGGTGCCCCACAGCCGGATTTGATATTCCAGGCTTTGCTGCTGCCAGCGAATTCTGGGCGTGTGGGATTCATTGTCGTAGCGGATATTAACGCGACCGCTCAGTTGCCAGGAGTCCAGACGCTGTAGTTGCTCCCGCTGCCGGGTCCAGTCACTGTCTTCTGCAGGTGGCGCGCTTACGCAAGCTGCCAGCGACAGGCACAGCAGCAGTAGCTGCCAGTATCTGGATGGTAGCAGGCTGAGGGTAGCTAAGCAGGATCGGCGCTTTGCAGGCTGAGCGGCGGGATAAAGCTGGGTCGCCATCATGACTGGGACCGTAATCGCTCCATTGCTTCTTTAATCAGTTCGCTGTCCGGGGTGGTTTCGAGTGCGTCCTCCCAGACCTGAAGTGCTTCATCCCGCCGGCCCATTACCCACAATACCTCTCCCAGGTGTGACGCAACTTCATGGTCGGGGAAGGCGACGAAGGCGCGACGCAGGTTCGTCAGGGCAGCTTCGTACTGGCCCAGCTTGTATTGAACCCAGGCCAGGCTATCGATAATCGCTGCATCGTCCGGGGCGATGGCGATAGCCCTTTGCAGCAGTTCCAGCGCTTCATCGAAGCGGCTGCTCTGATCTGCCAACATATACCCCAGGTGATTGAGTGCGCGGGAATCTTCCGGTTGCATCTGGATTATCTGACGCAGATCACGCTCGGAACCTTCGCGGTTTTGAATCGAGTCATGGTAGAGGACTCGCGCGAACAACAGATCGGCCTCATTCGGGTAATTGTTTAATCCCGTGTTTAATAGCTCCAGGGCTTCGTCGCCGTACCCGGCCTGGATCAGAGCGCTGGATTCAATGGTAATGAAGAGTACGTCCAGGCGCGGCTGGCCTCGGGCCAGGCGACTTAGCCAGGCATGGGCGTCTTCCAGCTCTCCTAGTTGCACAGAGAAGCGGGTGGCTTGTTGTTGCGCGGAGAGGAAGTTATCGGTGCCGATGCGCACCTGGCGATAATGCCCAATAGCCTTTTCCAACTGGTTTGACTCTTGATAGATGAGGCCCAGGTAATATTGGCTCTCGTCAACATGCTGATCAACACCGATCAGGCGGGTGAATCTGCCTATGGCGCTGTCGTAGTCGTCTATTTCCATGTCCAGCAGGGCGATGGAGTAATAGGTCTCCCAGTCCTCAGGGTCCTGCTCGACGAGTATTTCAAATTGCTCTATTGCGTCCGCATACTCTTCACTCTGAATGAGAAAGCGGGCGAAGGTCAGGCGCAGAGCTCTGTCGGTTTCGAAGTTTCGCACGCCAATGCGCAGCGTGCGCATTACCGCATCGCCTCTATCCAGGTTTTGCAGCAACTGCGCTTCCAGCACTACCACCGAGGCCCTGAGTTCGAACCGATCCTTCAGGGAGTTCAATTCCTGCAGGGCAGATTCTGGCTCTCCACTTTGTCCCAACAGTTGAATCAAGGCGATGTGAATAGACTCCTGCTGCGGGAACTCTCGCACCAGTTGACGCAGATTGTCTATGAGTCCAGCACGGCCTTGTGGGTCCAGCCTTCCAGTGCGAGTAGCCAGCGTGGAAAAATCGATGCTGCCACCCAGGTCTATAACTCGTGCCATGTGGGATAGCGCCTGCTCGAAAGCACCGCTCTCCAAAAACTGAAAGCTCAGCATCAAATGAGGGCGGGGGTTTTCCGGCCTGATTTCTGCCCACAGCAGGCCCAGTTGCAGCAGGGCATTGACGTCGTTGGCGACCAAGGCAAACTGCAACGCTCGCTCGACGATGGCCATATCACGGGTTTCGAAGGCCAGGTCGAAATAATTTTCACCGGCATCCTTAACCTGGCCGCGCTTGGCACCAATTTCGCTAATAATAGCCTGGTAGAGCTGCTCTTCCGTGAAATTGCCGTATTCGACCTCTACCGGCTCTGGCTGCGACTCCACGGCAGTTATTTCTACTTCTTCGAGGGGTTCTTCGGCGCCCTAGGGTAGGGTGGCACAGGCGGCGAGTGTGGCGCTGAGGCTGACCGCTGCGAGGGATCTTAAAAGCAGTGGGGCAGCAGTAGTACAATGTAAAAGTAAATTCATAGTGCTCTGATCTTGTCTGTTTTGTGCCTACTTCGGGCCATTATAACAGTTTGTGGCGGGGCGACAGCGTACTCTTCCAGATTCTTTGCTACAGCAATTAGCTGCTGTTACTCGCCGAGAAGCCCCGCTTCTCTATAGTGACCGGATTATCGTCGGTTATTGTGAATGCTACTGCATTTCTCTGCTCTGCTGGGAATATCAGCCGCTGGCTGTTGCCACAGGAACTTGAGGAAAATCAGTCTCTAATGAGAACTGTAGCTGAATTCGAGGGGGCCTCTTGTTAATGAATTAAAGTCTCTGTGCTGCAGGCCGCGTCCGCGGGGGTCTACAGAGCAGCCGTAGCTCCGCGTTGGAGGCCTTTCCAAGGTAGTAAACATTACTACAGGAAGCCGCCTTGATCTACGGCCGCTCTACAGGCCAGAGATATTGATTCATTAACAAGAGGTTCCCTAGTACCATTGCTGACTTTTTCCGGGCTTCCTGTTTTTCCGGATTAGCGGGTTATCGATGGCATTAGTGCTGGTAGGTATCAATCACAACACAGCGAATATAGCGCTGCGCGAGAAGGTAGCTTTTCCACCGGAAGTCGTGGCAGATGCGCTGCGGCGGCTGCATGCCCTGGATTCGGTGGGCGAAGCGGTGATTGTTTCAACCTGTAATCGCACGGAAATCTACCTCGAATGTAACGACGGTGCCGAAGCTGCATCTTCCGAGCTTGCCGAAAACCGTCTCTTGCTTGATCGCCAGCAGCTTATTATCAGCTGGTTGGCAGACTACCATGAGATGAGTGTTGAGGAGCTGGGTGAATGCAGCTATTCATTCGGTGACGAAGATGTGTTGCGGCATTTAATGAAGGTTTCCTGTGGTCTGGATTCCATGGTGTTGGGAGAGCCGCAAATTCTTGGCCAGATAAAGTCGGCATTTGCAGTCTCGAAGGATTTAAGGCTTATTGGCACGGTTCTCGGTAGGGCTTTCCAGGTGGCTTTCTCCATTGCCAAGCAAGTGCGGAGCGACACCGCGATCGGTGAGAACCCGGTATCGGTTGCCTTTGCCGCAGTGGCGTTATCCGAACGCATTTTCTCGGATCTCTTTAGCCTCAGTGTGTTGCTAATAGGTGCCGGCAGAACTATTGAACTGGTCGCTACACATCTGGCCGATAAGGGCGTCAGCGCCATGGTGGTGGCCAATCGCACGCTGGACCACGCGCTGGATGTTGCCGCAAAATTTGGAGGCCACGGTGTGTTGTTGTCGGAGATTCCAGAGCAATTAGTGGCCGCCGACATCGTGGTTTCGTCGACCAATAGCCAATTGCCCTTGCTGGGAAAGGGTGCCGTTGAGCGCGCGCTGAGGCAACGCAAACACAAGCCCATGTTGTTAATTGATTTGGCCGTGCCCCGGGATATCGAAGCCGAAGTCAGCGAAATTCCTGACGCCTATCTTTACAGCGTCGATGATATTAGTGAAGTCATCGAAGACGGCGTAAAAAGTCGCGCCGAAGCTGCGGCGCAGGCCGAGTCCATTATTGAACGCGGAATAGAGGAATACCTGAAGCAACTGCGGTCGCTGAACGCAGTCTCCACGCTGCGTGCGTTCCGCGACAAGGCTGATGTTATTCGTGATCTGGAATTGCAACGCAGTATCAAGGCCCTGGAGAAGGGTGAGAGTGCCGCAGCGGTGTTGGAGAGCCTGGCGCGGGCGATTACCAACAAGTTGATCCACTCGCCCAGCGTGCAGATGAAGAAAGCCAGTTCTGAAGGACGTGATGAATTATTGCAGCTAACTCGGGAACTCTTCGAGTTGGACCCAGATGATGATCCCTAGAGTGAGGCATTAGCCGAAAAGCCAAGGATTGCCCAAAAGCACCCTCTAACGAACGTTAGCCACTGTTAGAAGTAAAAATAAAAGACTAGAAGTAAAAATGAAAGACTCCATTCGTAACAAGCTGGACAGACTCAAGGACCGCTTCGGTGAAATTGAAGCCCTGCTTAGCGATGCCGAAATCATCGCCGACCAGAATCGATTTCGCGACTTGTCCAAGGAATACGCCGAGATCGAAAAAGTAGTACAGAGTTTTAACCAGTTTCTGATCGTCAGCGCTGATCTGGATGCAGCAAAGGAAATGCAGAAAGATTCCGATGTCGAAATTCGCGCGATGGCAGACGAAGAGGTCAACATTGCCAAAGCAGAACGAAAGGAGCTTGAGCTGACGCTGCAAAAACTGCTGCTGCCGAAGGACTCGAAAGACAGCTGCAATGTTTTCCTGGAAATACGGGCCGGCACCGGAGGTGATGAAGCGGCTATTTTTTCCGGTGATCTTTATCGCATGTACTCGCGCTATGCAGAGCTGCAGAATTGGAAGTTGGAGAATATTACGGAGCGTCATGGCGAGCACGGGGGTTACAAGGAAGTAGTCGCTCGCATCGAAGGCAAGAATGTGTATGAGAAGTTGAAGTTTGAGTCCGGCGCGCACCGGGTGCAGCGCGTCCCGGAAACAGAGACCCAGGGTCGTATTCACACCTCGGCCTGTACCGTCGCCATCATGCCGGAACTGGATGCAGTGGATGACATCGAGATAAACAAAGCCGATCTGCGAGTCGACACCTTTCGAGCCAGTGGCGCCGGTGGTCAACACGTCAACAAGACCGATTCAGCCATCCGCTTGACGCATATTCCCAGCGGTATCGTTGTGGAATGCCAGGACGAAAGATCCCAGCACAAGAACCGGGCACGGGCGATGTCACTGTTGCAGGCGAAACTGCTGGATCAGGCGCAGCAGGCGCAGCAGCAAGAAGAATCGGACAACCGGCGTAAACTGGTGGGCAGCGGCGACCGTTCGGAAAAAATTCGCACCTACAATTATCCCCAGGGCCGAGTGACAGATCACCGTATAAAACTGACGCTGTATAATTTGTCGGAAGTCATGGCCGGCGACCTCGCCACCGTCATCCAACCCCTGATTAACGAGTATCAGGCGGACTTGTTGGCGGGCCTGGCTGCCGACTAGGCGAGGTAGCTTGCCGATGGGTACAAGTATTAAGCAGGCCCTCTCCCAGGTGCACAGCTCGTTACAGGACGTGAGTGAAAGCTGGCGCCTGGAATCGGAGATACTGCTGGCCCATGTATTGCTGAGCAGTCGAGAAACGCTGTATGCATGGCCATCACGGGAATTGTCCGGGCCGCAACTGACGGAGTATTTGGCATTGTTGCAACGCCGTGAGCGGGGCGAGCCAATTGCCTACATTGTTGGCAAGCAGGCATTTTGGGATTTTGAGTTGATGGTAAATCCACAGGTGCTGATTCCGCGACCGGAAACAGAGTTGCTGGTCGCCATCGCCCTGGAATTATTGGAATCACGCAGCTCTACTGCACTTCGCCTCGTCGACCTGGGTACTGGCAGCGGCGCCATAGCGCTTGCCCTGGCTCGCCACAGCAAACTCTGGCAGGTCACGGCCGTGGATATCAGCGCGCAGGCATTGCTAGTAGCAGCCCGGAATGCGCAGCTATTGGCGGTGGATAATATTGAATTTCGTGAAGCGTCGTGGTGTGATGGTCTGGACAGAAATGGCTATGATTTGATCGCTGCTAATCCGCCCTATGTGGCTGTGGGGGATAAGCATTTGCAGCAGGGAGACCTGAGATTCGAACCTTCGATGGCGCTGGCGGCTGACGCCTCGGGCTTGAGTGATCTGGAACAAATAATTCAACAATGTAAGCCGATTCTAAAAAAAGACGCGTGGCTCTTATTGGAACACGGCTACGATCAAAAACAAGCGCTTGAAAATTTATTGCACGGGGCTGGCTACGCCAACGTCAAATGCGCGCAGGACTACGCGGGAGTCGATCGTCTGACTTCAGCGCAGTGGCAAAATTAATTACCCAGAGCTCTCTATGCAAGACCAACAATCTATGCAAGACCAGCAATTATTGCGCTACAGTCGCCAGATCATGCTGCCGGAGATGGATGTAGCAGGGCAACAGAAATTGCTGGATGCAAGCGTGCTTATAGTCGGCATGGGCGGGCTCGGTTGTCCTGCCGCCATGTATCTGGCGGCTGCTGGAATTGGACACCTTATAATTGCCGATGACGACATTGTAGAGCTGACTAATTTGCAGAGGCAGATCGCGCACAGTCAGTCTGATTTGGGTACGGCGAAGGTGGACTCGGTACAACAAACTCTGAAAGGCTTGAATCCGGATCTTAAAATCACTGCAGTGCAGCAGCGACTTAGTGGCAACGACCTGGAGCGGGTCGTCAGCAGTGCCGACATCGTGGTCGATGCCTGCGATAATTTCACGTCTCGATTCGCTATAAATAGGGCCTGCATCAGCCACGGCAAGCCGCTGGTGTCCGGTGCGGCGATTCGGATGGAAGGGCAGGTTGCCGTATTCGACAGTTCCAACCCTGAGAGCCCCTGCTATCAGTGCCTATATACCGAAGGTGATGATGACGACAGCAGTTGCTCTACCAATGGTGTGATGGCGCCGCTTGTTGGAATAATCGGTTCTGTTCAGGCTATGGAGGTAATCAAACTCATCGTCCACATCGGCCAACCCTTGCGTGGTAGATTACTACTGCTGGATGCAATGACGATGCAATGGCGAGAAATGAAGCTGCCCCGCGATAGTGAATGTCCCGCCTGTGGGAGTTGAGTGCAGCCCACGCAATAGCCGATGTTAGCGTGCAATTGATTGCAGTAATACAGGCATCCCGTTATTATGCCTGCCTTTCCAGGGTAGCCTGGTTCCCTAGTTATTGAATAGTGTTGGAAAAACCGTTATATGAATGCAGTAGATACATCAGAATCTGAGGTTCAACCCGAAGCTCAACCTGAAGCTCAACCCGAAGCAGTTTCGTTTGACAGCTTTGAACTAAAGCAGCCATTGCGTGATGCAATAGCCAAGCTCGGATTCGAGTATTGCACACCGATTCAAGCGGAAAGCCTGGTGCACACCCTGGCCGGACATGATGTCACCGGTAAAGCGCAAACCGGCACCGGCAAGACCGCGGCCTTCCTGATTACAATAATAAATGATCTCTTGAATAACCCCATAGAGGAAGAGCGTTTCCTGGCCGAGCCCAGGGCGCTGATCATTGCGCCGACGCGAGAACTTGCTATTCAGATCGCCAGTGATGCGGTACAGCTAACAGAATTCACCGATTTGCACACCGTAACCCTGGTCGGTGGCGAAGACTACCAGAAACAGAATCGAGCGCTGGAGTTGAAACCGGTAGATTTGGTGGTGGCAACACCGGGACGGCTGCTGGATTTCGCCAGTAACGGCAACCTGTACCTTGGTCTGGTGGAACTGCTGGTTTTAGATGAAGCCGATCGCATGCTGGATATGGGTTTTATTCCCCAGGTCAGACAGGTGGTATCCCGCACGCCCAAGAAAGATTGCCGACAAACCTTGTTGTTCAGTGCGACCTTTACCCCGGAGATTATCGAGCTTGGATCCCGCTGGGCGATGGATCCGATCATGGTAGAAATTGAACCTGAGCAGGTAGCGGCTGAAGCGGTCAATCAAATAGTTTACCTGGTCACCACTGCCGATAAATACAACTTGCTGTACAACCTCATCACTGATTCGGAGTCGAAGAAGGTACTGGTTTTCAGTAATCGGCGCGACCAGGTCAGGAGGTTGGCAGACAATCTGTACCGCAATGGTATAAATTGTGGAGCCCTGTCAGGAGAGATTCCCCAGAACAAACGTATACGCACCCTCGATGATTTCAAGACTGGCAAGATACGGGTACTGGTTGCCACCGATGTTGCTGGCAGAGGTCTGCATATTAACGACGTGAGCCACGTGGTGAACTACACGTTGCCGGAAGAGCCGGAAGACTATGTGCATCGAATCGGGCGTACGGGCAGAGCAGGTGCCATAGGCACCTCGATTAGCTTCGCCTGTGAAGAAGACTCTTTTTTATTGCCGGCCATCGAAGACAAGTTGAGGCATAAACTTGACTGCATTCATCCTGATGACGCATTACTGGAACGGGCACCAAGCTTCGTGCGTGAAATCAAGGCCAGACCAAAGCCTGATAGCCGCAGTTCTTCACGGCCTCGCAGCAATCGGCGTCCAGCGCGTAAACGCTAGGAAAATTTCTCCGCCCCTGTAGCACCCCCACAAATATTTAGCGTTTTTTGCCTAGCTGTTATGAGAATAGCTGGTGTCACTCCGATGCTAAATTCCGCCTCGGAGTTAGGGGTGGCAGCATGGTGTGGCCGGTCTCAGCCTACACCATGCTGCCGAACCGGGGCCGTTTCCCTCGCAAAGAATTACTATCCTAAGAGATTCGGTTGACAATGCCCCTTTCTACCTACTCTTCAGCCACGGCCTGAAATAGCGCCGGCTGCCGCCATTGCGGTAGCGTAGTCCGTAGATTTTCTGTGCTGGGACACCAGATCGAGGAAAGTGCTGCCATCCGGTAAAGACACGTTAATATCATGCTCGGCCTCGACGTAGAAGGCGATGAAGCGCTGAAACAGTTCCGCCGTCATGCCTCTGTAAGCTCTCAGTAATATATTGTAGTCCGCTGGCAAACTCTCCGGCGGTTCGAATTGCAGAAACGATTTCAATCGATCATCTGACCAGGTTTCATCTCTGGTTGCCAGTTGGTTTCTGTCTTTACCCGACTTCTTTATTTCTTTCATTTTTTTATTTTTACCTTTTTTTAAGTACATCCTGTACTTAAAAAATGTCGCTTGTCACGGCTGGCGCTTGTGTGATTTAGCTTGCCCTGACTACACTCGCATTTGCTGCGCAAATGGGCTGACCATCCATGGTCAGCGCGTCCTTTTCTATATTGGTTAATTACTGCATTTTTTCTTTAAGTAGAGCGTTGACCTGGCCGGGATTGGCTTTGCCTTGGGAGAGTTTCATGGCCTGGCCTACTAGATAGCCGATTAACTGTACTTTGCCATCCTTGTATTGCAGCACCTGGTCCGGGTTGCTGGCGATAACGTCGTCTACTATTTTTTCAATGGCACTATTGTCGGTTACCTGTTTCAGGCCCTTGCTTTCGATAATCGCATCCACGTCAGAGCTGTCGTCGAGCATGGTTTCAAACACGGTCTTGGCAATCTTTCCTGAAATAGTATCATCTTTAATGCGAGCGATTAGCGTGGCCAGTCGATCCGCCTGAATCGGAGAGTCGGCTACTTCCCAGCTGTGCTTGTTAAGCAAGCCCTGCAGTTCACCCGTTACCCAGTTGGCTGCCAATTTTGCGTCACCGCTGGCGGTGGCGACAGCTTCGAAGTAATCGGCCATCTCCCTGGTGCTTGCCAACACGCCAGCATCGTATTCGCTAAGGCCGTATTCGTCGCAAAAGCGTGCTATTTTTGCATCGGGTAATTCCGGTAGCTGCGAGCGGATGTCGGCGATATACGCATCGTCTATAACTATAGGTAGCAAGTCCGGTTCTGGAAAATAGCGGTAATCGTTGGCGACTTCCTTGCTACGCATGGATCGGGTCTCGTCTTTGTCGGCGTCGTAGAGCCTGGTTTCCTGGACTATGCGACCGCCGTCCTCGATGACATCCTTTTGCCGTTGTACTTCATGATTAATCGCCTTCTCGACGAAGCGAAATGAGTTGATGTTTTTGATTTCGGTACGGGTGCTTAATTCGGTCTCACCCTTGGCTCGGATAGAGACGTTAGCGTCACAGCGCATCGAGCCCTGCGCCATGATGGCATCCGAGATATCAAGGTAGCGAATAATTGAATGAAGCTTTTTCAGGTAGGCAACGGCTTCCCGCGCGCTGAGAATATCGGGCTCGGAGACGATTTCCAATAGTGGTGTACCAGCACGATTGAGATCGATGCCTGACATGCCCTGGTAGTCTTTGTGCAGTGACTTACCTGCATCCTCTTCCATGTGCGCGCGGGTGACGCCGATGACTTTCTCGCTACCATCATCAAGCGTTACCGCTAACGAGCCCTTGCCAACGATGGGAAAGTCGAGCTGACTAATCTGGTAGCCCTTGGGCAGGTCTGGATAGAAATAATTCTTGCGATCGAACACCGAGCGCTTGCCAATTTCTGCACCAATGGCGACACCAAATTTTATCGCCATTTTTAAAGCTTCTTTGTTGAGTACCGGTAGGGTGCCTGGTAGAGCCAGGTCGTAGACATTAGCCTGGGTATTTGGCTCTGCGCCAAATTTAGTGGCACTGCCGGAGAATAATTTGGATCGGGTGGAAAGCTGTACGTGCACTTCCAAACCGATAACGGTTTCCCATTCCATGCCTAGCCCTCCTCGGTGAATGCCGCAGGCCGCTGGCGATGCCAGTCAGTCTGTTGCTGGAATTGATGTGCCACGTTTAACACTTTTGCCTCGGCGAAATCATTGCCGACCATGTGCATACCTATGGGCAGGCCGTTGACCATGCCAGCTGGAACTGAGATGGCCGGCAGGCCCGCAAGATTCACTGCAATGGTATAAATATCTTCAAGATACATCGCCACCGGATCACTCTTGGCGCCGAGTTCGAAGGCGGTGTGGGGAGATGTCGGTCCAATTATTATGTCGACCTCTTCGAAGGCCGCATTGAAATCATTCTTGATCAGGCGGCGAATCTTCTGCGCCTTGCGGTAGTAGGCATCGTAAAAGCCGGCAGACAGAGCATAGGTGCCAACCATGATGCGGCGTTTTACTTCATCGCCAAAACCTTCGCTGCGGCTGCGTTTGTACATGTCTTCGAGGTCTACCGGGTCTTCACATCGATAGCCATAGCGCACGCCGTCATAACGGGACAGATTGGCAGAAGCCTCCGCCGGCGCCACCACGTAGTATGCTGAGACCGAGAGGTGGTTGTTAGGCAGGTCGATTTCTCTGAGTGTAGCCCCCAGCCTTTCGTACTCACTCAGGGCGTCACGTATACCTTGTTCTACGTCGGCGCTCAGACTTTCCGCAAAGTGCTGTTTGGGAATGCCAATCTTTAGCCCTTGCAGGGAGTCGCCAAGCGTCGCTGTGTAGTCTTCGGTGGTTCTGTCGATGCTGGTGGAGTCTTTCTCGTCCAGGCCAGCCATAACATTCAGCATAAGAGAGGCGTCTTCGGCGCTCTTGCAAAGTGGCCCGGCCTGATCGAGGCTGGAGGCGAAGGCAATCATGCCCCAGCGCGAGACTCGGCCATAGCTGGGTTTGAAGCCAGTAATGCCGCAGAATGCCGCCGGTTGGCGGATGGAGCCGCCGGTATCAGTGCCGGTAGCCATTGCACACAGGCCAGCGCTCACCGCTGCCGCGGAACCACCGGAAGAGCCACCGGGCACCCTGGCGGTGTCCCAGGGGTTTCTAACTGGGCCAAAGAAACTGGTTTCATTGGAGGAGCCCATCGCGAACTCATCCATATTGGTCTTGCCCAGGGTAACGGTACCGGCGGCATTGAAGCGTTCGACCACGGTGGCATCGTAAGGCGACACAAAGTTCTGCAACATGCGCGAGCCACAAGTGGTAGTCACACCCTGAGTACAGAAAATATCTTTGTGTGCCATCGGAATTCCCAATAGCGCATCGCTGTCGCCATTCGCTCTCGCGGCATCGGCCGCCTGCGCCTGCTTTAATGCAGCTTCGTCGCAGACGGTGATAAAGGCATTGAGCTCGGCGTTGTGCGTGGCGATCCGATCCAGAAATATCTGCGTCAGTTCGACGCTGGAGATATCACCAGAGCCAAGAGCGGCAGAGAGTTCGGCGACGGTTTTTTCAATCATTGGGAAGTTCCTGCTGTAAATCTATCCAAGAAATAATCTGTCCTGTTGGCTGAACTAAGCGAATGGTATGGGCAAAGGTGAGTGACAATTGCTTGTCCGCAAGCTCACTCAAGAACTTTGGGCACGAGATAGAGCCCATCCTCACTGCTCGGCGCGAGCGTCTGCAACTCGTCACGCTGATTTTTCTCCGTGATTTCATCTGCTCGCAGCCTTTGAACCGCGTCCAGGGGATGTGCCAGGGGCTCCACTGAGTCGGTATCCACGGATTGCATTTGATCGATTAAGCTCAGTATATCGGTGATTCGCGAGCTGACCTCGTCGGCTTCAGCATCACTTATGTGCAGGCGTGCGAGATGGGCAATTTTCTCTACTTCAGACTTGTCTAAAGCCATCAGGATTCTCCAGGAATTTCAGTGTCGCCGGTGAAACTGTGTGTGTGTGCAGTGGATCAAGTATTTAAGGACTGACCCTTGCTCTAACCCTTTGCCGTTGTTAGAGTGCGGGCTATCTGCCAGGAACGCGAGATTATACTGAGTTAGATCAATTTGGGTCAAACGCTGCGGGAGATTCCATTCAATATTACTAATCCATGACAACGCAAAAACAAATTATCGACTTAAGCTAAATCATTCGATGTAATGGCCGCCTTAATAACAAGGCTTGTAGGGATTGGAATCTAAAGGTACCTCTGAACAATGATTCAGAGACATTGAAGCAATGTTCAGAGGTTCCTACAATTTGAGGTACAGCAAAATTCATGTTTAAAAGAATACGGGGGATGTTCTCCAATGATTTGTCTATCGATTTAGGCACGGCGAACACACTCATTTACGTACGAGGAGAAGGCATTGTGCTTAACGAGCCTTCGGTGGTTGCGATACGCACCCATAATGGCCAAAAAACGGTAACCGCTGTCGGTACTGATGCCAAGCGTATGTTGGGCAGAACACCAGGCAACATTATCGCCATACGTCCGTTAAAGGACGGTGTAATCGCGGATTTTCAGGTTACTGAGAAGATGCTGCAGCACTTTATTAACAAGGTGCACGAAAACAGCTTTTTTCCACCGAGTCCACGAGTACTGGTCTGTGTGCCCTGTAAATCCACCCAGGTGGAACGGCGCGCGATTCGGGAATCTGTCGCCAGCGCCGGTGCCCGCGACGTGCGCCTGATCGAAGAACCGATGGCGGCGGCGATCGGTGCCGGCCTGCCAGTGGAGCAGGCCAGTGGCTCCATGGTGGTCGATATCGGTGGTGGCACCACCGAAATCGCGATTATCTCCCTAAATGGCGTGGTTTATTCAGAATCTGTGCGGGTCGGGGGTGATCGCTTTGACGAAGCCATTACTACCCATGTGCGCCGTAATTACGGCAGCCTGATCGGTGAAGCTACTGCCGAGCGTATCAAGAAAGAGATCGGCTGCGCCTATGCTGCTGCTAATAATGAGCTTAGGGAAATCGATGTGCGCGGTCGTAACCTGGCAGAAGGTGTACCACGCAGCTTTACCCTCAACAGCGATGAAATACTTGAATTCCTGCAAGAGCCCCTGTCTGCCATTGTACAGGCGGTAAAAAGTGCGCTGGAGCAGTCGCCACCGGAACTGGCGTCAGATGTCGCCGAATCCGGACTGGTTTTGACCGGTGGCGGTGCCTTGCTCACCGGGATGGATAAATTGCTCTCTGAAGAAACCGGATTGCCCGTCATTGTCGCCGATGATCCCTTGTCCTGTGTCGCCCGTGGTGGCGGTAAGGCAATGGAGTTGATGGATGAGCAGAATATCGATCTGTTAACGCTGGAATAGGCCAAATCCCGGGTTAGCAGCCTGTCGACAAAAAACCGGGCACAGGTTCCCTATCGGCACGGCTATAGCTATAATTCAGGCCATTCGAGACTCCTTTAAGGAGGTTTTCCAGCTATCGACAAGACCCTGTTTACCAAAGGCGTTGCCCTCGAATACCGGGCGCTCGCCTTCATACTGCTGTCGGTCTGCGTCATGTTCGCAGATAGCCGATTTGGGTATCTGGAGAAGCTTCGCTTTGGTCTCGGCTATGCGACGGCCCCGGTTTACTGGGTCGCGGATATTCCCACCCGGGTGTCGTTCTGGATAGACGATGTCTTCGTATCCCGTACCGACCTGCTGCAAGAAAACGAGAGCCTGAGGGAGCAGTTACTGGTCTCTCAGCGGGGATTGCAGGCGATGGAGAGTCTCGTTAGCGAGAATAGCCGTCTGCTTGACCTGCGTGAATCCACTCGCAGCATCGGCGGCAAAGTCTTGCCTGCAGAGATTATCAATATTTCACCTGATCCGAATTCCAAGCGTGTGCTGATTAATAAAGGTGCTAACGAGGGCGTCATGGTCGGACAGGCCTTGCTGGACGTCAACGGCTTGATGGGCCAAGTTGACCAGGTCCTGCCTTTCACCAGTTGGGTCTTGCTGCTAACCGATGCTCATCACGTGACACCAGTAGAAGTAAATCGCAACGGTGAGAGGGCGCTGGCTCGTGGCAGTCGCGGCACGGCTCCGGAGTTGGATCTGGAGTTTGTAACTCAGACTCAGGACATGAAGGCTGGTGATCTGCTGGTGAGCTCAGGCATGGGACAGATCTACCCGAAAAATTACCCGGTGGCGGAGATAATCAGTGTCTTTGCGGACCCGGGTCAGGATTTCGCCGTGATCAAGGCGCGGCCGTTGGCACAGATTGCCAGCACCCGTCATGTCATGGTGGTGCTGGAGCGGGCTACTGTGATAGATCAGGACCCCGCAGCGGAGGGAGCGGAAAAGCCTGCAGCAGATGCAGCGTCCCCCGTGCCGGTGGCCCAGGGACAGGGACAGGGACTTCGACTCGCACCAGCAGAGGCTGACCAATAGGGTTTTTAATGCAACAACGCGCACACGCTATCTGGGTCATCTTCTTCACTTTCTTTATTGCCTACCTGTTGGCCATTGTGCCGTTTCCTGAGTGGGCGATGAATTTTCGGCCAGAGTGGGTGCCAATGGTGCTGATTTACTGGGTGATGGCGCTGCCTTATCGACTTGGCATCGGCAGCGCCTGGATGGTTGGTTTGCTGCTGGATATTCTGGAAGGGTCTGTATTAGGATTAAATGCGCTTGCACTGGTTATCATTGCCTATGTCACCTTGAGCTTGCATCAACGCATGCGAATGTTCACCAGTCTGCAACAAAGCGGTCTGGTATTCGCATTGGTGGGTTTGAATCTGATGCTGTGCCATTGGTTGCAGATTATTACCGACCAAACGGTAAACTCCGCCCTGCTGTTTCTGATGGCTGCCCTCACCAGCGCAGTACTCTGGCCATCCCTGTTTCAATTGTTGCGCCAGATACGACGAAGCTTTGACGTGCACTAAGCGGCGTGCCTAAATTTAGCACTCAAGCCCAGCCCCGAATTTTATTGGCATCAGCGTCTCCGCGCCGGCAGGAACTGCTGTCCCAGATAGGCATTTCTTTTGAGACGGCGAGCCAGAATATCGACGAGTCACAGCTGGCGGGAGAGTCTGCCAGCGCTTATGTGCGCCGCATGGCTACTGAAAAGGCGGAATCTGCGCTCAAAGGGGTATCCCCTCAGAGCAATTGGCTGGTAGTCGCTGCCGATACCATTGTAGTTTGCGATGAGGAAGTTTTTGGGCAACCGACTGGTCGTAGTAATGCTATGGACATGCTACTGCAATTGTCTGATCGTGAGCATAAGGTCTTGACCGCCGTTACGATCGCCTCGACCGCAAGACTTGAGTCCTGTGTGGCAGAGTCGGTGGTGAGCTTTCGCGAAATTAGCCCTGCAGAAGCGAGCGCCTATTGGCGCACTGGCGAGCCGGCGGGAAAAGCTGGAGGCTATGCTATTCAGGGCTATGCCGCGGTATTTGTAAAGAAGCTTAATGGTAGCTACAGCGCTGTGGTGGGATTGCCGCTGTATGAAACCATGTAGCTACTGAATAAATTTGCTGTTGCAGCGATCAGCACGGACCTGGCAGTCACAACGGAAGCCTGAATTGAGCGAAGAAATACTCATAAATGTCAGCCCCATAGAGACCAGGGTTGCACTCATCGGAAATGGCATGCTCGAGGAAATTTTTATCGAGCGTCACAACTGCCGCGGCCATGTCGGCGATATCTTCATCGGTAAAGTCGCGCGGGTAATGCCGGGAATGGAAGCCGCTTTCGTCGATGTGGGCCTGGAGCGGGCGGGGTTCTTACATGCCGCCGATATTTCACCGATCGGCAGCGATGGTTTCGAGGTGCGTGATGAGGCACATAAATCGATTCAGGAGCTACTACGCGAAGGCCAGAGACTCATCGTCCAGGTCGCGAAAGATGCCATCAGCACCAAGGGTGCGCGTCTGAGCACACATCTTACCCTGCCTGCACGCAATCTGGTCTACCTGCCACGCAGCCAGCACATGGGTATTTCTCAGCGCCTCGAACAGGAGGACGAACGGGAAAGGCTGCTCGCACTGCTAGCCGAGTGCTTGCAGCAACAAGGCTGGGATCAGCAAGGCGGATTCATTATTCGCACTGCAGCCGCGGCGGCGACGGCGGATGATTTTATTGAAGATATTCGCTTCCTGAGGCGACTCTGGTCCAAGGTCGAAAAGCGTATGGCAAACAACAGCGAGATTATGCCAGTGTATCGGGAAGCCCCGCTTTATATGCGCACAATCCGTGACCTGATGACACCGAAAGTCGAAAAAATCCGCATCGATGATGCTGATTCCTGCCAGCAGATCGAACATTTTCTTGATGAGCACCTGCCGAATCTGGCTACCAGCGTCGAGTTCTACAACGGCGACAGCCCCCTATTCGAATTCTGTGGTATCGAAAGCGGAATTAACAAAGCCCTGAGTCGACAGGTGAAACTCAAATCGGGGGGCGACCTGATTATCGATCAAACTGAAGCGATGACGACTATCGATGTGAATACCGGTGGTTATTTAGGCAGTCGAAATCATGCTGAAACTGTGCTTAAGACCAATCTTGAAGCGGCAACGGCGATCGCGCGGCAATTGCGGCTGAGAAATCTCGGTGGGATTATTATCCTCGACTTTATCGATATGCTCGATGATGAACATAAACGCCAGGTGCATCGAACCCTGGCCAAGGCGCTGGAGAAAGATCGCGCCCGCACTGTGATTACCGAAATATCACAGCTGGGTTTGATTGAGATGACGCGCAAGCGCACCAGAGAAAGTCTTGGCCAATTTCTCAATAGTCCTTGTGAGGCTTGCGAAGGTCGTGGTTTTCAAAAATCGGTGGAAACTGTTTGCTATGAAATTTTCCGTGAAATTATGCGCATCGCCAGCACCGCAGAAAATGATATGTTGCTGATAGTTGCGACTCAACCGGTGGTAGACAGGCTACTTGAAGAGGAGTCCGCTAGCCTCGCCACGTTGCTGGAATTAGTGGGGAAGACAGTCAAATACGAAGTCGAACCCATGTATACTCAAGAGCAATTTGATGTGGTTCTGCATTAGCTGACGAACCATTGGCAACGGGGTGCAGACGGATCTTCAGCTCTGGTTCAGCCTGCCTGCGTTATACCCTGTAGTCTGTGTTTAAGCATGGCAATTCTCAAGCAGCGAGACACCTAAACTAATACACCAGTATGCTAATTACCATTCTTAAGAAGCTTCGACAACAAATTGTGCTGCTGCTGGCAGTATCTCTGGTGTTGTTAGCGGCCTATGTAAGTATCGGCAGGCAGTTCATGCCGGCGGTGGCCGGCTACACGGAATTTTTCGAAGAGCAGTTCTTACTCCGGGTCGGTGTGCCGGTTACCGTCGAGTCACTAAGCGGTGGCTTTCAGGGTTTCAATCCCATCATTGGTGCAAACGGACTTAGCCTGATGATAGATGATAATCAGGATACTGCAGACAGTTCCGGGCAGGCACTGCGGCTGGGAAGTGCCACGGTGGTTCTGGATGTGCCCAGAAGTATTTGGCAGCGGCAGTTGGTGATAGAAAATATAGTTATCGATAATGTAGCGATCAATATCGTTCAGAATGAGGCCGGCGAGTGGAGCTTGCAAGGCCTTAATTTTGAAGGCGGTGGCAATGCAGATCTAAATGATGCTTTTCAGTTGATTCAACGCTTTGCAAGGCTGAGCCTGACTAATGTCTCGATTCACACGCAATCCCGAGATGGCGATGAATTCAGTCTAAGCAATGGTTCAGCGACAATTCGTAATCTCGGGCTGACTCACCAAATACACATCAATGCCAATCCCGATAACGGCGTGCAACAGATCGCGATTTCACTGGAAATTGAAGGCAATGAAATCGACACAGCCAGCGGCCGGCTGCATGTCGATATACCCGAGTCAAATTACTCCAGCCTCTTTAGTGGTGTGGAAATAGCGAATATTTCTGTGCAGCAAGTTACTGGTGGTGGCGATTTGTGGCTGGCGCTGGAAAATGGACAACTGAGTGGGGCGGTCGCGGAAGTAAAGATGCCTAGTATCACATTAATTGCCGCTGGCGCCGAGCCATTTACTCTAAATCGCTTAGCTGGAAAATCTGTTCTGGAAAAAAATGAACAGTCGGAAACCTGGCGTCTTGCGCTGGCTGATATGTCTGTGTCCTGGCAAGAACTGAATTGGGCTCCCTTTAATATGTATCTGGAATTTGAGCCTGGAGAGAGTCTGCTGGCTCGCGCTGATACTATTGATCTGTCCCTGCTCGCGCGCGTTGCAGTAGATAGCGGAATATTAAGTGCAGAGTTGCAAACGCAGTTAGAGGACTACTCGCCACGGGGTAGTCTGGAGAATTTTGATCTGTACTTGCCGCTGTCGGCCAGCAGTGATGGACCGCTTAGCCTGCAAACCAATGTCGTCAACATCGATGTTGCCTCGGTGGGTGGGGTTCCGACTATGTGGGGTATTAACGGTTATGTCGAAGCCAGCTACGACCCAGTTAATCGGCTTGCCACGGGATTTGCCGATCTCGAGTCCGAAAGCTTCAGTATTAATATACCCAGTTTGTTTACCCGCACCTGGGACTACAATTATGTCAATGGTCGCATCGGTTTCCATGTCGACCTCAGCAATGGTACCGATGTAAAAATTGTAAGTGGCGCCCTGGTTGCTAACTCCGATGCGGTTGATGGCCGTGCCGTGTTCACTTCAACACTGCATCAACCTCTCGAAGGCGAAACCAGTGCGGATTTCGAACTTTTGGTTGGCGCCAGCAGAGTGGACGCCACACAGAAATCCCTGTATCTGCCCGACAGTCCGATGGTGGAGGAGGGCTTGCGCAATACTATGCAGTGGTTGGACCGAGCCATACTCGATGGTGAGCTTTACGACAGTGGCGTCGTTTACAGAGGTTCGACGGTAGTGGGGGCGGCAGCGGTTACCAAAACCTTTCAGAGTTTCTTCCTGTTGGCGGATGGTGAGTTGGAATTCAGCGATGAATGGCCGCAATTGCAGGGCATAGATGCGTTGATATTGACTGACGACAGCAACATCGATGTGGAAGTGAATAGCGGTCAGAGCATGGGCATGGAAATGAGCCAGGTAACTGCCGCTGTGCGCCCCGACGCTGACCAGCGCAGCTGGCTAAGCATCAACGGGCAAGCCCGGGGTAGCACCGCTGCGGGATTGGCCTACCTCCAGGTTGCGCCTGTAAATCAACAGTTCAGAGACAGCCTCGCTAACTGGGAAGCGCAGGGTGAATTTTCTGCCGGCATTAATGTGCGGCTGCCGTTCAATCAACCGGGCACCAGCACCGATGTCAGGCTTGAGATAGAGTTGACTGACAACCAGCTCAGTATCCCGGACTATGCGCTCGATCTCAGCGCGGTATCTGGACTGGTCATTTTCGATACGAGCAGTGGCCTGGAGCCAAGTGAGCTTACTGCCGAGCTGTTCGATCGGCCAGTGCAGCTTGCACTTTCATCACAATTCTCTAATGCTGAATTGGAAGTTATAAACGTGGAAGCGGCAGGTTCGGTGGATCCCGCGCGCTTAATTGAGTGGCCCCTGCACAGCAGTTTTGCCCGAGATTTGCTGCGCCGTATGGACGGTGAGATGAATTATGTCGCCAGCATAGCGTTACCACAGGGAGTGGCGGCGGGCAATAGTACACTGCTTCTAGAGTCTGATTTGCGCGGCGCCCGGCTCTCCCTGCCCCAACCTTTGTCTAAATCCGCTGACAGCGTAATGCCTCTGCGACTCAATATTAGCTTCGGTGAAATTGAGCAGGACATCGAGGGCTATATGGGCAGTGATCTGAATTTTAATCTCAAGGTTGCGAATGGTTTTATGCGCAGTGGCGTCGTCTACGCCGGCACCGGCACGCCGGACGGTAATCTGCAGAGCCTGTTGAACAGTAGGACCGAGGGTGTGGCAATCCTCGGTGCAGTGAAACGCCTGGAGCTGTCAGAGTGGACCGATTTCCTGGGTGGGCTGACGACCGCCAGCAATCCGGCGCAGGGCGTAGAGGAGGCCATAGCCTTCGTCGACATCAGAACCGATGTGTTTGAGCTCTATGGTGAGGAGTTGCCTGCTATGGATATACGCATCGAGCCAGCTCCAGATCGACCGTTTTGGGAGGTGGGTTTGACGAGTGAGGCAATGTTAGGGCAGGTAAATATTCCATTCGATAGCAGTGATTATACCGAATTGAAGCTGGAGCACTTGCGACTGCCCAGAGAAGAGGAAGAGATACTGCCGGCACTTGAAGCGGAATCGCTGGAATCTGACGTAGCGGAAACCCAAGTGGCGGAAATTGCAGTGGCAGATAGCGAAATTGCCGCAGCGGAGCTTATCGATGTGATGGCGGATATTGATCCCCGGGAACTGCCGCCGATGCGTTTCGATATCGCCGACTTCAGCATTGGTTCGCGACCCTTTGGTAGCTGGAAATTCCAGTTGGACCCTACCTCAGAAGGCGCGGATATCAGTGATCTGCGGTTCGATTTCAGAGGCTTGCGACTGGGTCTGGATGCTGTCGAAGCAGATGTTCAGCCCCCGCAAGCAGACTCCGAAGTAGCACAGGAAGACGACACAGTCGTCAACGTAGCAGCGACAGCGCCCCGGTTCCGCTGGCTGTATGATGGACGGGAACACCACAGTATGCTGGACGGTGTGTTATATGCCGACGACATTGGGCAGGTGCTCACTGCCAATGGTTATACCGCCAGCCTGGAAAGTAGCAGCGCAGTATTCGACGTCAGCCTCGACTGGCCCGGTTCGCCGGCATTTTTTGCCGCCGATGGCTTGAGCGGCAACATGACGCTGGAAATAGGATACGGCCGATTTTTGCAGGGCTCTGGTGCTACTGGCGCACTTAAACTCATTAGTATCATTAATTTTAATGCGATAATGCGGCGCCTGCGCCTGAGTAATGACCTGACGCAAAGTGGTCTGGCCTTTGATGAAATTAATGGTGAAATGCTGCTCGAAGATGGCGTGGTCACAATCCAGGATCGTCTGGTGATTTCCGGCCCTTCGAGTCTGTATCAGATTACCGGTAAGCTGGATCTGGCCGCTGAATCAATTGACGGCGAGATGTATCTGACTCTGCCAGTGAGTGACAATATCCCCTGGATTGGATTGTTGACTGCCAATCTGCCGTTGGCTGTCGGTGCCTATCTGTTTGATCGAATATTTGGCAGCAGCGGCATCGACAGCTTGACCAGTGCCGTCTATACGCTGCAGGGCCCCTGGGAAGACCTGGAACCGCAGTTCAAGCAGGCTTTTGGCTCTCCCGGGGACGCTCAAGAAGACGCTGCAGCGGTGCAATAGGGATCTGCACAGCAGCAAATGCTTTCCGTCCCAGCCCACTCATCCCAGCAAAAAAACCCGGCACTTACTTGCTTACAAACGATTTGGAGCCACCGGGTGCTTTAAAACCCCATGTTCTTCATTTATGATGCGGCGTCGTTGCATTCGCATTCGCCTCGATGAAATCGAGACCTGTTGTCATAAAGAGGCATTGGTATTAACAAAATTGGTATTAACAAGAGTCTGGTAAGTAATCTGCTTGCTGCAGCACTGGTGATAGTGGGACTCAATATTCCCGAGCCCTATCAATTGTACGTGTTAAACACGGGCCTATTCGCGCTTTCTGGTGGTATCACTAACTGGCTGGCAGTGCACATGCTGTTCGAGCGGGTGCCGGGGTTCTACGGGTCCGGGGTGATTCCCCTGCGGTTCGAAGAATTCAAGTTGGGTATCAGAAACCTCATTATGGGGCAGTTTTTCAAACAGGCGGATCTGGAGGCGTTCTTTCACGGTAGCGGAGATACTTCGGAAAATCTGGCGCATCAGCTTAAACAGGCAATAGATGATCTCGATCTGGAGCAAGCCTTCGAATCACTCCTGGATATAATCATGGCCTCATCTTTTAGTGGAATGCTGGGTATGTTGGGTGGGCGCGACGCACTGCAGCCCCTGAGGACGCCTTTTACCGATAAAATGCGAGATTTTTTTGAAGAGCAGTTTTCTTCTTCCGGGTTTGAGGAGCAGATTCAGTCGGCGTTGAAATCCGCACTGAATGAAGACGCGATTCGTAACAAGCTCGAAGCTATGATCGATCAGCGCCTGCAGCAAATGACACCGCTGATGGTAAAGGACATTGTTCAGGATATGATCAGAAAACACCTGGGCTGGCTGGTGGTGTGGGGTTGTGTCCTCGGTGGCGCTATCGGCCTGCTTGTTACCATCGTAACGGGTTTATAGTCGATGTAGTTTAGCCACAAAGCTCGTGAGCAATTCCCAAAAGATCAAAATTATTGGAAATATTCTTAATTTTCATTGATTGTTACTTAACTACCCTGTTGCCAGCGCTTTAATTGAATTCCCATTCTATTTTTTTGTGAAGCTGCAATAATTCCCGGACTATTTAGGATTGGTTTTCTCTGATGGGCTAAAAGTGTGAGCGATATCACGAATTTTTCCATTATTTTTGTCGTTAGACTTGTCCTGAATCAATGTAATAGCGCTTCGCTAAAAATAGTCAAAAATATTTCTAATTCAGTGATGTAAATAATATTTCGCTGTAATATAATAGCGCGCCTTCAAAATTGGCGCTCAAGAATTCACTGCAAGGCAGCAAATTTTTGATTCTAACGCAACCATTAACTGTACTGAGTAAATTGATATGGCACGACCAGTTGAATTTGATGAAAACAAAGTTTTAACCAATGCAATGGAGCAATTCTGGAAAGAAGGATACGAAGCAAGCTCGGTCCAAACACTCCTAGACTGCACAGGAATTAACAGAGGAACTCTCTACAATTCCTTTGGTGATAAAAGCACATTCTTCAAATCTTGCGTCGATCAATACAACAAGATCGTTGACAAGCAAATAGCTGCATCACTCAAAAATGGGAAATTAGCTGGATGGGATGCCATCGATGCCTATTTTGATGAAGCGGTCCTGAAACTATCCAACAAGCATCGGGCCATGGGCTGCATTTTGGTGAATTCGCTGTGCGAGAGCATCAATTACGACAAGGATATGAAAAAAGTCGTACGTGCGTCTCTGGCAACTATACGCAAGGCACTGCTCGCCAAACTGAAAGAAGCGCACAAGAAAGGCAAGGTCAAGAAGGGCATCAGCGCTGAATTTGCGGCCGACGTTCTGATGAATACATTGCATGGCGTCCGCGTTAATGCTCGCGATGGCAAGAATGCCAAGCAGTTAAGGGATCTGATTAAATTCAATGTAGCGTCATTGAAGAAGTAAAGCCCATAAAATACAATGGCTTAGACAAGTTCTGAAAAGGAGGCTATAGCCTCCTTTTCAGCGATTTGAAACAGATCTTTACTACGCTTTTGCATCTTCGAGAATGATTGCTATACTCTCGTCTGTTTTGGACCTTCTCGCCTGAATGTTATGGCGATTCGGCGGTGTTCACCCAGACCACGAATTAATGCACGAATTAACGGTAGTGGCAGAATTAGCAGGTAATAACAATGAAGAAAATTGCAGGTAGAAGGAAGACTGACGAAGGTGGTATCGACCTCACGCCGATGTTGGATGTGGTGTTTATCTTGTTGATCTTCTTTGTCGTCACGGCGACATTCCTTTCCGAAACCTCGATCAGCGCTGCCAGTAGCGACAACAACAGTGATCAACAGCCACCGGATGATGCTAAGAAGAACATCCTGTTTGAAATCGAAGCGAATAACGAGATTATCCTGAACGGTAATCCACGGCCTATTATCGCGACCCAGGTTAGATCCAATATTGACCAATTGAAGGCGGAAAACCCTGCCGCTTCTGTCATTATTCAGCCTAATGATGACTCTGACGTGAGTACCCTGGTGATGATAATGGATGCGGCGCGGCAAGCGGGAATGACAAATATTTCTATCGTGGAACCCCGATAACTAACAAGACACCAGATAATGGGGAACTAACTCAACGCACTGTCAATTGACGGTGCGTTTTCCGTTGCGGCATCCGCAAATACAGCATGCGATTAGCCCTTATTATCCGGAAATTTGAGCAAACAGGCCTTATTGTTCTGTAGTGCCCCCAGATATTGATACACTCACCGCCTTATGAAAAATCGTTGGGAAGAAGCAGAAGCCGGTAGCCACGAGGCTGACGAGCATACCGGATTGCGAGTCTACAGCTCTCAATTGCTGGGTGCTGATGCGGATCTGGTGTTGCATGGTGGTGGTAACACCTCCGTGAAGGGGACACTTCTCAATGCCTTCGGTGCGAGCGAGCGGGTGCTGTTTGTCAAGGGCTCTGGCTGGGATCTGCGCACTATCGAGGCCGCCGGATTTCCACCCGTAAAACTGGATTACCTGTTAAGACTGGGTGAGCTTGAGGCCTTGTCTGACAGCGAAATGATGCGCCAGCTGCGCCTGGCTCTGCTGGATCCCACCGCGCCAACCCCCTCGGTGGAGGCCATCTTGCACGCCCTGATCCCGCACAAGTATGTGGATCACAGTCATGCTGACGCGGTGGTCGCTATCAGCAACACCCCGGATGGTGAGCATATCCTGCAGGAAATCTACGGCTCTGAAGTCTTGATTTTGCCCTACGTGATGCCCGGTTTTATGCTGGCGCGGCAGGTGCGGGATGCTACCAACGCAGTGAACTGGGAAGAAATCCGCGGCATTGTGCTGCTGCACCACGGTATTTTTACCTTTAATGAAGATCCCAGAGCCAGCTATGACGCCATGATCGAATTGGTGGCTAAGGCCGAGGACTATCTGGCAGCAGCAGTTACACCGCAAAGCATTGCCCACGGGGACTACCAGGCAACTGCTACCGACTGTCTGCAACTCACCGAACTGCGTCATGCTGCAGCCAACGTATTCGGTGCGCCGATGTTGCTGAGGCTGGACAGCTCGACACCAGCTGTTGGCTTTGCCAGTCGCTCGAACTGTGATGATCTTGTCACCCGTGGGCCGCTGACACCGGATCACAGCATACACACAAAGGCTTTTGCCGCTGTTTTCGAAGATGATCCCTGTGCCGGCTTGCAACAATTTGCAGATTCCTACCAGGCTTATTTCGACACCCATGCCGCAGCGAGTCACCAGCGCCTCGACCTGATGCCACGGTTTGCGGTCTGGCGCAGCAAGGGTCTGGTTTTGCTGGCGGCGAACTACCAGCGCCTGCAGATTGTGCAGGACATCAGTCAACACACGATCAAGGCCATTCAGTGGGGCGAGGAGCTCGGTGGCTGGCAGGCTTTGCCGAGTCAGGACCTGTTCGATGTGGAATACTGGGAGTTAGAGCAAGCCAAGCTGAAGTCAGCGGCCAGTCGTCCGGAATTCGAGGGCAAGGTCGCGCTTGTGACTGGTGCCGCGTCTGGTATTGGCAAGGCCTGTGTGGCTGAGTTTGTCGCCAGGGGAGCCGTGGTGCTGGCATTGGATATCGCTGACGGTTTCGAAAGCGAATTTACCAGCCCGGCGGTGCTGTGTGTGAACTGTGACGTCACCCAGGCTGGCGCCATTGAGTCGGCATTGCAGCACGCCATACTGCGGTTCGGCGGTATCGACATGCTGGTCAGCAATGCGGGCAATTTTCCCCAGAGCCAGCGCCTGCAAGACATGGACGACGATGTCTGGGAAAAATCCATGGCGCTGAACCTTGGCTCTCATATGAAAGTAATCCGCGCCTGTCTGCCCTATTTGCAGCATGGACTGGAGCCGTCGATAGTCATTGTTGCGTCCAAGAATGTACCGGCACCGGGACCGGGAGCGGCCGCCTATTCGGCGGCCAAGGCAGGACTAACCCAATTGGCCAGGGTAGCTGCGCTGGAACTGGGAGAGGCGGGTATTCGCGTCAATGTGCTGCATCCCAACGCCGTTTACGACACTGCTATCTGGACCGACGAGGTCCTGAGCGCGCGGGCGGCGCATTATAATTTGAGCGTGGCAGAGTACAAGACTTCTAATCTGCTCAAAACTGAAGTCAAGGCCGCCGATGTGGCGAGAGCAGTGGCTCTGTTCGCGGGTAGCAGCCTGGCCAAGACCACTGGTGCGCAAGTCGCTGTCGATGGTGGCAATGAGCGGGTGATCTAAGCGCAATGATTATCGATGGTCAACACTATCAGAGTATCTGCTATGACGAAGCTAAGGACGAGGTCCATATCATCGATCAGACCCGCCTTCCCCATCGCTTCGAGACTCTGACATTAAATTCGCTGGATCAGGTCTGCCATGCCATTGCGGCGATGCAACTGCGTGGTGCGCCACTGATAGGGGTCGCCGCCGCCTATGGTATGTATCTCGCGCTCAAGACTGATCCCACGCAGCAGGCTCAGGCCCACGCCAGATTGTTGGCTACCCGTCCTACAGCAGTAAATTTGCAGTGGGCCTTGAGTCGCGTCACTGCGGCCCTGCAAGGTATTAGCAGCGAGCAGAAAGCTGCCGTGGCGCTACAGCTGGCGCGGCAAATGGAAGCGGAAGATATTGCGACCTGCGCCGCCATCGGTGCAGCCGGGGTCAGTGTCTTGCGAGACTTGTGGCAAGCCAAGGCAAACCAGGATCTGCCATTGAATGTGCTCACCCATTGCAACGCCGGTGCTCTGGCTACGGTGGATTGGGGCACGGCGCTGGCGGTGGTTTACAAGGCGGCCGCGGCTGGAATTCCCTTACATGTGTGGGTCGATGAAACCAGACCCCGAAATCAGGGAGCAGCGTTGACCTGTTGGGAGTTGGGCCAGCAAGGCATCGCCTACACCTTGATTGTCGACAACGCCGGCGGTCATCTAATGCAGCAGGGACAGGTTGATGTCTGTATTGTCGGCAGCGACCGTACCGCCAGCAATGGCGATGTCTGCAACAAGATAGGTACCTATCTGAAAGCGCTGGCCGCCAACGACAACAATATCCCTTTTTATGTCGCGCTGCCCGTTTCCACCATAGACTTTGCCATCGTCGATGGCCTTAGCCAGATACCGATTGAAGAGCGGGAGGCGCAAGAGGTGTCTCATCTGCAGGGCATTGATGCCACTGGTGAGCTGAGGTCGGTGCGCATTGCACCGGAGGATGCGGCGCTAAGCAATTACGGCTTCGATGTGACGCCGGCGCGGCTGGTTACCGGATTGATTACCGAGCAGGGTGTAGTAGCGGCGACTGCGGCAGGAATCGCCAGCCTGAAACCGGCGCATCAGGGCAGCTCTGAATAACGCGGCGTAGCTCTCAGCGGGGCCCTAGCCTGGCGGCCACTGCATCCTGCGGCCACCGAGAATGTGCAGATGCAGGTGGGATACAGTCTGACCGCCGTCGCTACCGGTGTTTATCACGTAGCGAAAACCGTTCTCAGACAGGCCCTGATCTGCTGCGATCTGATTTGCCGCCAGCAGCAGTTTTCCCATCAATGCCTGATCCTCAGGCTCGGCCTGGGTGACATCACTCAGGTGTTTTTTTGGAATAATCAAGATATGTTGAGGGGCAGCGGCATTGATATCGTGGAAGGCGTACACATCCTCGTCAGAATAAACCTTGTTCGAGGGTATTTCCCCTGCGATAATTTTGCAAAACAGACAATCGTCTGACATGGTTCACTCCCTTGCTGTGCTCGATGCGGCGATGTTTGAGGAATTGCTTGGGGCAATAATAATGCGGCTCGCCGGTCATTCTAACGCAGTGGTGAAAATTTGAGTATTTCTGTGATGCGCCTAAAGGTCATATTGCTGGGCTGCCTGCTGAGCCTGCCTGTCTTTTTTCAGGGAAACAGTGCCCAGGGCAATGCAGCAGCGGCAGCAGTGTCGCCGACAATACCGGTGTATGGCATAAAAGTTGTCAACCAGTATCCCCACGATATCGGTTTTTTTACCCAGGGGCTGTTCTATCACGACGGCTATCTTTATGAGGGCACGGGCAAGCGTGGACTGTCGACTCTGAGCAAACGCAGCCTGGAGCGCAGCGAAGTGGTTATGTCCCACAAGCTAAGCAATAGCTATTTTGGCGAAGGTATCGAGCTGGTGGAAGACAGGATTTACCAGCTGACCTGGCAATCTCACATGGTCTTCGTTTACAACCGTGATAACTTTGAGCCGCTCACTACTCACTACAATGCCACCGAGGGTTGGGGCCTGGCCTACGATGGTGCCCATTTAATCCTCAGCGATGGCTCGGCAACGATTCAGTTCATGGATCCGGAAAATTTCTCACCGCAGCGAAAAATCACCGTTACCCTCAATGGCAGCCCGGTGCCTAATATCAATGAGCTGGAATACATAGACGGTGAAATTTGGGCCAATGTCTGGCAAACCGATTTTATCCTGCGTATAGATCCCGAGACCGGGGTGACAAATTCCTACATCGATTTAAGCGGCTTGTCCGAATACACTCAACTGGGTAGCAACGAAGCGGTGCTCAACGGAATCGCCTGGGACGAGGACCAGCAACGACTGTTTGTCACCGGCAAACACTGGGCCCACCTATTCGAAATCGAATTGAGTACGCCTTGACCCCAGTTCCCAATCAGTGTCCCTTATTCGATGTTGCCTTTTAGTCTCAAAACTACTCCTCTGGAAATCAAAGCGCTGATTCTTGTCGGGCTTTCTGTGCTATTGATTGCCTGTGAGACGGTGAGTTACTACACGCAGGCGGCACGCGGCCAGATGGCGATCGTCTTCGGCAGAGAAGATATTCAGCGCTTGTTGAGTAGTGAGAAGCTGCCGTCAGACCTGGCTGAAAAATTTACCGCCGTTCTCGCTATTCGAGACTTCGCTGAGCGAGAGTTACGCTTGCCCGTCGGCGATAACTACCGGACCTATGTGGATGTTGAAAGAGAACATGTGGTCTGGAATGTGTTCGCCGCGCCAGAATTTTCGACCGAAGCGGTTAACTGGTGTTATCCCATCGCGGGTTGCGTCGCCTATCGAGGGTATTTTTCTGAAGCAGCCGCTCTCAAATTCGCGACAGAGTCCGAACGGCAGGGCTTCGATGTCTACACTGGTGGCGTTGACGCCTATTCGACTCTGGGTTGGTTCGATGATTCCTTGCTCAGTACGGTGTTGAGCCGCCCCGATTACCAGTTGGCCTCACTCATTTTTCATGAACTGGCACATCAGGTCGTCTATGTCCCCGGTGATACGACTTTTAATGAAAGCTTTGCTACGGCGTTGGAAACAGAAGGTCTGCGGCGCTGGTTGTTGCAGCGCAACCAGGCCGACACCATTGCAATCGCCAGTATCAGTCGTGGCAAACAGCAGCAGTTCGTCGAGTTGGTCAGCGTCTATCGCGAGAAGTTTGACGCTCTCTACCAGCAAGAGTTGCAAGTCGAGGTGATGCGGGAACGCAAGCAGGCATTGCAACAACAGTTGCGTGTCGACTATGAAGCCAGCAAGGCGCAGTGGGACGGCAACGGGGGCTATGACAACTGGTTCTCAGACTCATTGAACAATGCCCAGCTGTCTACGGTGAGTTCCTACAACGATCTGGTGCCATTTTTTCAGCAGCTACTCACGCAAGTCGATGGCGATCTCGAGGCTTTCTATCAGCGAGTGGGGGAAATCGCGGCGCTGGATGCGGAACAGCGGGAGCAGATAACGCTGAAGTAGAGTCGTTGCCTGCATCTAGAATATAGATTCTATAACCGCCGGACTGTTAAGCGGATGCGCCCCCTCGGGAAGCTCTATCTGCGGTAGTCGGAACGAGCGCACTTGTTGAGCGGGTCGGCTGATTGCGTAGACAATTCTGTCTTCGGTAGATTTGTCGAAAGCGAAGGCCTGACCCTCGGCGTCGATCTCAATAGTCGCGATGTGCACGAGTTTCGGGCCCATTGTGGGTGCTGCCAATACGTACAGCTCCGGCCGGTCGTGACCGCTAAGATAGAGCAGCCCATCCGGGCCGATGGCGCCGCCTGATGCAGCCATAGGCTTCATGCGCTGGATCACGCTGGCCGGGATCATCCAGCCGCCCTGGCGGCGCCAGTTGCTGTCGTAGCGAGCGATGGCGGAGAAGCTGTGGTCTTTGCACTCCAGTCCGCCGGTTGCGTCGTAATGGGCGAAGCCGGCAATCCAGCCCGCGCCCAGTCTGTCAAACCAGGTTAGCGAGCCTTCCTCCATTATGCCCAGGCTGAATGACCTGGCGTGCTCCATGGTTTCTGTGTCAAAGATTTCGATGGAACTGGCCATGGGCAGTTCGGGGTAATTGGAGTTGGCGCACAGCAGTTCGGCGGCCTCCACGTAGCAGCTGTTGATGTGTCGAATCGGGCCGCCGCGCACACCTGCCCAGCGATCGACGAAGGCACCGCTGGTTTTCTCGTACTTGCCAATGTTGGAGTTTACGATGGCGTAAAAATAATCGGCGTCGGCGGCCGCCCCTTGCCCGGCTTCACTGGCGTCGTAGCTGGCGATCGCTTCGGCCTGCAATACAGTGACCTCAACTCCGTCGAATTTCGGAATTTCAAGTTGTTGAGCTAACACTGAAATAGCGCCTACGGATATTGCCGCAATGGAAATAGCCAAAAGTCGATTCATGCAGAACCTCCTGTCTCGTGAGCCTGTGCGAAGTCAAAATGAATCATAATTCAGAGCTTCCTTAAAGTATTGTTCATTCGCTCAAAAGTGATCAGTACTTGGGCTTGCGGTGTTCGATGGCGTGCATTACAAGATCTGCCAGGGTTAATCTCCTTGTTGCCAGTATTCAAAGGCACAAGCCTCCAGGTGCGATGAAGCAATCCATAACGTCGAGCATAACATGCACACACAGACCTATTCCAAGCACTCTGGTTTTAGGGTGGACAAGAGCCAGTACGTACAGCGTGATGGGGAATATTGTGTGCAGCGGATGAAAACCAATACTGCAACGCGTGGGGTCGTAAATTGGCTCAGCCAGCAGGTGATCCAGGTCGATGAGCAGGCTCGCCAGCAACACTGCGTAGGTCTTTAACCAGCGGTCATGATAGCAGCCGACGGCGATGCAAAAGGGAGTCAGAAAATGCAGGAAGATGTGGAAAATGCGGGTGCCTTTGGCTTGAGCCTGGGTGGTGAAGCTTAGCGGATGTGAAGGGTACTATTTTTACTGGTAATACGGAATGACGGGACCGATTCAGTCGAATGTTGTGCTTTACTGTGAGTACAATGCATAAACTACTCGCACACCATTTAACGACTACACCTTGGCCAGGAAGTATTAACCGATGCAACTTATTCTCCATAGAGACGCGCTTACTAAAGTCGCCTCGATATTCTGTTTTTTGCTACTCCTTGGCTGTGCGCCGACGCTCAGCTTTAACGCCGATTTAGCAGCAGCTATAGCCTGGTATACCGGTGCAGCTGGTCACGTTGATGACGAGCGTGCCAGGCAATTATTGGAGCGGGCGGCGGCGACTGATGACGCCCTTGCCACCATGTGGATAGCCCGGGTGTATTCCACCGGACGCATGGGCTTCATGGAGGACAAAGGCCTGGCCCGGCAAATTGCATCCGTCGTGATTGACGAGGTTGAGCGGCTTGCCAATGTTGATGATCCCGAGGCCGGTTTCCTGATGGGAACTGCCTTCGCCGAAGGCCTGGGTAAAACCGTCGACCCGGCCGCCGCGGCGCACTGGTATGAACGCGCGGCGGTGCTGGGCAATATGTTGGCACAACACAATATGGGCAATATTTATGCCGCCGGTACGGGAGTTCCTCAAAATGACGCACTCGCCGTTTCCTGGTGGCGACAGGCCGCCGAGCAGGGCGATGCGATACCGCAATTTCGTCTGGCGGGTATGCTCGAAGCAGGTCGGGGGACCGGTCTCGACATCGCGGCGGCGACACGCTGGTATGAGGAATCTGCGCGTCGTGGTTATGCCCGGGCGCAGGTGGCACTGGATTGACTACTGCAGCAGTAGCGTGTGGGCGGCAACCATTGCGTATCAGCTAGGCGCAAACGCCAGCATTGCTTATACTGCTCGCACTTCTCTAAATTTCAAACCGGAGCCAGTATGTTCTCTAAATCTCAAACCGTAGTGATAGTAGGCTTGCTGTCAGCAGGCCTTGGGGCTACCAGTCTGTCCTGGGGACAGGCAGAAGATGATGCTATTCATGAACTGCTTGGTCGACTGGGACTGGAAAGTTACAAGAATACAATAAAAGGGCTCACAGAGTTTGGGGACAGGCGCCAGGGCACCACCCGTAATCGTGATGCAGTGGACTGGATCGAGGCTCAATTGCAAGCCGTTGGGTGTGTCAATACTCAGCGTATCACTTATACCTTCGATCCCGAGCCGCGCCCACCCAGAGCACCTCGGGCGGCAATGGCTGAAGTTGATTTAACTACCGCCAGCGGTGGCGAGGTCGGTCGCAACGGCAGCGGGCCGGGAGGTTCGTCAATCTATGGCTACCGTATCGGCACCGGCGTCAATCGCGATCTGGCAGCGCAGCCTGATTTGCAAATTCGGCAGCGCAACGTAGAGGAACCGGTTAACGGCGAGCGGCAAGAGGTTTACTGCACCAAAATTGGCACTACCTACCCGGACGAGATGTACATCATCGGTGCGCACATGGATGGCCACGGTGTTAATCAGGCGGTAAATGATGACGGCTCGGGAACGGCACTGGTTATGGAATTAGCCCGGATCTTCAGTTCTCCTGATGTGGAAACAGAACGATCGATTCGTTTTGCGCTATGGAACAATGAGGAAACTGGTCTCAACGGCTCCGGAGCCTATGTCGAACAGCGTAAGCATTTGCAGGGAATTGAGAATCCGCCTGGCTCGGGTCGCTTTCCTGAACCACGCTGGCTGGGGATGATCCAGCATGACATGATGCTTTGGGATCACGGTGCACCACGCGCAGACGGTAGCGTGAGCAGTGAACAGCGACCTGAAGCTGATGTCAATATAGAATTCCAGTCGGCTTCGGAACTTGCGGACGCATCGATGCGACTGGCGTTCATATTCAAGGCGGCCGCCGATGCCTATAACACCGACTACCCTGCCACTGTCGGTCCCCATATGACCAACACCGATTCCACTCCGTTCATGAACGTGGTGCCATCAATCAGCCTGCGGGAAAATGAACGTGGCGCCCACACTGGCGCCGGCTGGAATCCAACCTGGCACACACCACTGGATGTCTGGTCGACTTTTTCCGATAAAGATTTCCGGCTCGGCCTCAATGCAGCGCAAACCACCTTGTCAGCTGTCGCACAACTGGTTGGGGCATCCATCACTAAATAGAAGCAGTGGGTCCTGGTATTGCAGCTTATTCAAAAAGGACCAACGGAAAGCTAAATGAACAGTTAGGTTAGCCAATATCGTGGAGTCTTGGGGGTTTTACCAGCCCGTACAAGGACGCTTGTTGTAAAGAAGGCGAGGACGGTAATTGAGAGGAGAGGTACTCAGGGTCAGATCTTGGGTGTAAACGCCGGAATTTGGTATTGTGAACATGCAAGACCTGGCTCCGATAAGTTGTTAAGTTGTGAGTGTCCCCAATGCATAACAAACTCTTAGGAGTAGGATCATGAGAAAACCCGCTTTATTGTTCTTTTGTGTAACTGCAATGCTATCTATCTCTGCCATGGTGTGGGCGCAACCAGCGGATTATCCCATCATCGTGATTCCGACAGGAACTGACAACCCGGAGTTTCCTGTGGGCTATCAGACGCCATTTGACCAGGTAGAGATCATGGTGACAGAAAAGTTGTCGCCGAACCTCTATACGCTTCATGGTTCACAGGGCATCGATCGCTCACACCCAGACGCGTCCGGCGGTAGAGCGTTGGCGCTGTTTGGACCTGATGGAGTGCTGTTGGTTGACTCACAAAACCGACAGGTGGGAGATAAAACACTGGCGGCAATCCGCTCGTTTACCGATGCCCCTATCAAGGTACTGGTCAACTCGCATATTCACAGTGATCATACCGGCGCCAATGCCTTATTCGGACGCGAGGGGGCCTTAATCTTTGCGCAGGAAAATCTGCGTCTCGACATGATCAATCCCCTACGTCCCAACGGGCAACCGGCCCGACCGGTCGATCCGGCGGCGGTGCCGGTGGTAACCTATGAATACGACCCCGCCAAGCCTGGCGCGCCTGCCGTTACTCTGAATATGAACGGTGAAACAATCGATTTCATCCCCATGATGCCCTCGCATACTGCCGGAGACACCGTCATCCGCTTCCGCAACGCCAACGTACTCTACATCGAGGATTTCTACCGAAACTTCGGCTTTCCCTTCGCCGCTCAGACAAGTGGCGGTTCGATCAACGGCATGATCGAGGCAATTGATCTCATACGGACGATAGCCGGACCAGACACCTGGTTAATTCCCGGTCATGGCACACTCATCCATGAGGATGAGCTGTTGCCCTACCGCGCTATGCTGGTTGATATCGTGGCAAAGGTGACGTCGCTGCGCAATGAGGGCAAGTCGCTGCAACAGGTGCTGGCCGCGAACCTGACCGCGCCATATGCTGGATCGACTCAGGGCGACACGCAGCAAAGCCAGGATCGTTTTATCACGGCCGTGTATGATGAGGTAGAGGACTTCCCGCCTGTGGTAAACGGCAGACGGGCTATGCCGACACATCCCTAGTGTCTAACATAGGTAGGAGAGACGGATAATGATTAAACAAGTAATTGTGACTCTTGGTTTGTGTTTAGGCCTGGTTTTTTCGAATACTTTGCTGGCGCAGGGTTCTGCACAGTCCTCGCTGCCTGAGGGTGCCGGCAAGATGCTGGTGGAAAATCTCTGCTCAAGTTGTCATAGCACAGCGACGATTACGCAGGGGGCAGGTTTTGGCTCGGCGCTCGAGTGGCGACAATTATTCTCCACCATGATCGAACTGCCCGATGCTCAGGCCAATACCATAGCGGCGTATCTGGCCGAGCATTACCCTGAAGACACTTCAAGGCGACCCAATCTTATTGCTGGTGATGTTCAGATCGAAATTATTGAATGGACGGTTCCGACTCTGGGGCAGCGTGTGCGCGACCCCATCGAGGCGCCGGATGGATCAATCTGGTGGACGGGGATGTGGGCGAGTCTTACCGGTAGGCTCGATCCCGAAACAGGAGTGATGGAGGAGTTCCGGCTGCCACCGAGTTCACGGCCCATACCATTGTTCCAGATGACAGCGGCAACATCTGGTATACGGGGAATAGCAACGCCACTATTGGCAAACTCGACCCGGAGACCGGCATTATTACGGAGTTCAAGACTGAGGCAAGAGATCCACACTCGGCGACATTTCATCCCAATGGGAATCTCTATTTCACCGCCCAGGGCGCAGGCATGCTGGGGCGGCTGAACCCGGAGACCGGGGAGTTAAAAGAAATAGCAACTGAACCTCGCCCCTACGGTATTCAGGTGGGGCCGGATGGCACGGTATGGGTTGCTTATAACGGCACTAACAAGATCGGCGCGCTCGATCCGGACTCCATGGTAGTGAAATACTACGACGTGCCCGATCGCCGCACTCGCGTCCGTCGTCTGGGCCTGGACAGTGCAGGCAAGGTCTGGTTTGTGAATTCCACCATGGGTAAGATCGGTCGCCTCGATCCGGCGACTGGTGATATAAAGCAGTGGGATTCTCCCAGTGGTGCCTCATCCCATCCCTATGCCCTCGCAGTTATAGATGATGTTATATGGTACAACGAATCCGGCATGCGTCCGGACGCCCTGGTGCGATTTAATCCCCGTACCGAAACCTTTCAGAGTTGGGCAATTCCATCCGGTGTAGGCATCGTGAGAAACGTCTGGCCCACTGCAGACGGTAATTTGCTCATACATCAGAGTAGTTCGAATCGAGTGGGGATGGTAAAAATAAATTAAAAGAAACTTTAGGGGACACTAATAGGTTAATAGCTTAAGGCTAGTGGTCAGAGCTCTATGCTTGTTAAGCCATTAACCTATTAGTGTCCCCTGTTTCAAGGAACAGGGAAATTGTTATGGGTGATCTATCTCGCAGAAAATTTTTGGCCGCACTTTCCGTGCTGGGACCAGCCTCCGTCGCTGGCAGTAGGCTCTTTGCTCAGGCTGGCAGTCCCAGCAATGCGTTGGACCCTTATCCTGCGCAGTGGCTACCCACTGGCATCAGGTCCCGTTTCGTTAACAATGTTAACGGCCTGCGCGTACACGTGTTGGAAGCAGGCTACGAAAGCGCCAATCGACCGGCTTTGCTGTTACTGCATGGATTTCCAGAACTGGCGTACAGCTGGAGAAAAGTGATGGTGCCGCTGGCACAGGCCGGCTATCACGTCATCGTGCCCGATCTTCGTGGTTACGGACGCACCACTGGCTGGAACGCAGATTACGACACCGACCTTACACCTTTTCGCATGCTCAACCGGGTGCGGGATGCGCTGGGACTGGTGTCGGCGTTTGGCTATAGATCTGTCGCTGCAGTGATAGGCCACGACTACGGGTCGCCGGTTGCGGCCTGGTGCGCGGTTACCCGGCCCGACGTTTTTCGATCGGTGGTGCTGATGAGTGCGCCTTTTGGTGGCACCGCAGCCCTGCCTTTCGATACGGCCGATGATCCTCCTGTGGCGACTGGCGAAATTGGACCA